>Ga0210064_1000008_pt1 | contig 86082 bp, 69 predicted proteins | sample Muzzi_CordC_D2_FD_185531 | JGI IMG/M metagenome (GOLD analysis project Ga0210064, IMG submission 185531) | Wetland microbial communities from San Francisco Bay, California, USA, that impact long-term carbon sequestration - Muzzi_CordC_D2 (SPAdes) | ecosystem: Environmental > Aquatic > Marine >... | reverse complement strand
CCCGCACCAAAATATTGCTCCGCTGCTCGCTGCACTGGGTGTTGCCCTGGTGCCGCACACGCCGCATCTGCCGCTGTGGGTGATTTTATGGTGCGGGGCAGCCTGGGGTTATTTATTGTTGGCCACCACATATCACCTGCCCGGACCCGGTAAAATTGGCCGCCTGATTCTGACTGCCGGCGGCGTACTGGGGGTCTTTTGGACCTCCGGGTTCAGCCTGGACCGGGATTCCAGTGTGGCCTTACTCTGGATCATGGCCAGTATCAAGCCGATGGAAATCGATGCCTACCGGGATAAGGTCGTAACCATTTTTTTGACCTACTTTCTGGCCGTATCCTGCCTGTTTTTTTCCAGCAGTCTGGCCGTCGGACTTTACATGGCCGTATCCGTCGGCATAACGACTGCCGTTTTGATCCACATTCATCACCCCGCCGGCAGACTGAGCGTCAAACTGGGTTTATCGGCCAGGCTCATGCTAAAGGCCCTGCCACTGACACTCATATTATTTGTCGTGTTTCCAAGAATCCACGGCAGTTTGTGGGGGATGCGCAGCGCGACCCAGGCCTTTAGCGGATTTTCCGACAGCTTGGCGCCGGGCAATGTTACCAGTCTGGTGCTCAACAATGCCATCGCATTTCGGGCAAAATTTGATCATCAGATACCCGGACCCGAGCATCTTTACTGGCGCGGGCTGGTATTCTGGATCTTCGACGGTCGGGCCTGGCATCGCAGTGACAACACCGTCAATATCGCCCTGCCGATCAAAGGCAGTAACAGCCGCCAGTACACGATCACCCTGGAGCCGCATAACCAACGCTGGCTGTTTGCGCTGGACTTGCCGTATGATTCCGCGCCCAACACCATCAGGCTGTCGGACCAGACCCTGTCCTCACGCTGGCTGGTGAGGCGGCGGCTTCAATACCGGCTGAAATCATACCTGTCCTACACCACCGGTCCGCTCTGGGAATGGGAGTCCGCGGCCCTGCAAATCCCGCGCAACCGGAACCCCGAGTCCGTAGCGCTGGCACACAAATGGCGCGCCGCATCTGCAACCCCGGACCAATTTGTAGAAACGGCCTTGAATTATTTCCGCAACCAGGGCTTCAGCTACACCCTGAACCCACCGCCGTTGGGTCATGAACCCATTGACGATTTTCTGTTTCGAACCCGCAAGGGTTACTGCGAGCACTATGCGTCGGCCTTCGCCTTTTTGATGCGCGCCGCCGGTATTCCGGCCCGCGTGGTGGCCGGGTATCTGGGCGGTGAGCTCAATCCCTATGGCGAATATCTGATCGTGCGGCAATCCGATGCCCATGTCTGGGTGGAAGTATGGTTGCCGGGCAAGGGGTGGGTTCGCACCGATCCCACACTGGCCGTGGCGCCGCAGCGCGCGGAACAGGGCCTGGCGGCGGCCCTGCCGCCTGATGAACGCACGGTTTTCGGCTCACTCGATGCCCTGGGGCCGTTGGCAAAGTACTGGACCGGTATCCGATTCGGATGGGATGCGCTCAACAATCAGTGGAACAAATGGGTACTGGGGTATTCGAGCAGCCGGCAAAAGACGCTTTTGGCCAAATTCGGTCTGCAAGCCGGCACCCGCAAAGGGCTGGCCATTGCAATGATTCTGGCAACCGCCGCCATGGGTTTGATCGCCCTTGGTTATTTTCTGAATCTGTCCAAACAGGTCGCTTCGCAACCGGATGTCGTTCAAAAATCCTACCTGAGATTCTGTGCCAAACTTGCGCGCACCGGACTTGCCAGAACACCGTCCCAGGGCCCGCTGGAATATAGCACCATGGTAATGGCCCTGCGCCGTGACCTCAAACCCGCGGTTGTTGATATCGTCACCCTGTACATCAGATTGCGATATGGACGCGGCGGGGACCGCGGCGAGATCAACCGTCTGAAAGCAATGGTAAAACAGTTCGATCCTTAAAACGGCCAGATTACGGGTATGAGCAGGGTACCGAGGATCAACACCACCAGGTTAAGCGGGATGCCCAGTTTCAAATAGTCGCTGAAACGATAACCGCCGGGTCCATAAACCAGTAGATTGGTCTGATACCCGATCGGGGTTGCATAACAGGCACTGGCTCCGAAGCACAGGGCCATGATAAACGGTTTGGGATCAACTCCCAGCCCCAGGGCGGTGGAAACGGCAATCGGAAAAAGCAGCACCGCCGTTGCATTGTTACTGAGAATCTGGGTACTGATGCTGACCAGCAGGATAAAGCCGCCCAGCACAAACTCCGGTGACAAGCCGGCAAATAATTTCAAGTAGGCTTCGGCATACAACTGACTGGTTCCGGTTTTTTCCATGGCGATCCCCAGGGCCAGGGTCCCGGCGATCAGGAGCAGCACATCGGCTTGAATGGCCCGGTAGGCATCCCGCATCTGGAGACATCCGGTCACAATCATCAGAAACACGGCGGTCAAGGCACATACCATGATGTCGGCCAGCCCCAGACTGGCCGACACGATCAGGCCGGCAAAAATCAGGCCGGCCTTCCAGGCCTTTCTTTTCTGGACGATTTCATGGTGAACGTCCTCAACAATGATGTAATCCAAACCGTCGCGCAAGCTGTCAAGTTTGTCCGTGTAGCACCAAACCAAAACGATGTCGCCGACTCTCAGCCGCACGTCATGAATTTGCTTTTCCGTGTAGTGAAGGCCGCTGCGTTTTATGGCGATAATGTGAAGATCAGGGTCACGCTTGAGACTGGACTCCAGCAGTCTTTGCCCCAGCAGGGCGGATTGGGGCGTAATAATCAATTCCAGCACGGTCGGCTCCTTTTTGCCGGGGCCAAAAGACAAATCCTTTTCCGCAAGGGGCAAGTCGACATCATCACGGTCGATGATTTCAACCAGATCACTTGCTGAGCCCTTGACCAGCAGCAAATCACCGGCGGCAATTGTGACATGGTCCCGGGACGGATGAAAAATATTCGAATAGCGAATCAGTTCGATCACCTGAAGGTCCGGATAGCTTTCGGCAAAAAACTTCCCCGGGTCAGCCCCGATCAGTTTGCTGCCGCGCGGCACAGCCAGCTCTGCCAGGTATTTTCGGTGCTCACTGTTTTTAAGTTCGCAGGAGGGATTGAGGAGCGACGGCATCATTCGCGGGGCACCGAAAAGCAAGAATACGAGGCCGATAATAGCGATCGGGACGCCCAGAATGGACAGCTCGAACATACCTAAGGCACCATATCCACTTTTGGCGCTCAAATCGCTGACGATAATGTTGGTTGAGGTGCCGATCAGTGTGCAGGTGCCGGCCAAAATCGATGCATAGGATATCGGTATTAAAAATTTAGACGGGCTGAGATTAAATTGGCAGCACATGCTCATGACAACCGGAATAAAGAGAACCACCACCGGTGTGTTGTTAATAAATGCGGAAGCCGCCGCCACCGTCAGCAAGATAACCAACAAGGCCAGTTTGAAATTGCCCCGTGCCATTTGAACCACCTGTTGACCGATAAAGCCCACCGCGCCGGTTCGAATCAGCCCTTTGCTGATCAAAAACATGGATCCAACCGTAATCACAGCCGGATGGGCAAAACCGGCCACCGCCTCGGCCGGGCTGATAATACGAAATACCACCAGGGTCACCATGATGCCGATCGCCGTCAAATCGACCGGAACCTTTTCGGTGATAAACAGGTATAAGGTGATAATCAAAATAGCGGATACGATCCAAATAGACATTACATCTCCAAGGCTCATTTTGAGTCTTTAAAAGATCTATCAAAGAGAATTGAAAACATCACTAAGAGTTTAACAACATTTATTTTTGTCAAGAACCCACCGGCCTGGGAGGCGCGTTCCGGCAACCTCCGGATACGTAATTTATACTGAAGTTGGATCATATCGAAAATTTTTTATAAAAAATTAAAAAAAAGTCTTGACATGCCACATAGTGGTAGGGTATGGTGGAGCTCCCCTGTAAGAATGCTTCTTAAAATATCTCAATGCCTCTCCCCAACCGGCGGCTCATATCCCCGTGAGCCGCCTCTTTTTTTAAGCAACGCGTTGGCAATATAACGGAAATCTCAGTCAGTTTGCCATACCATCGTTTGATCTTCCGATCGTTATAAAATCACTGTTCTAATTTTGACAAACCATCCGACATGATATATAAGTTTCACAATAAGGTCTAATTTCCGGAAAATCAGTGGAATTGTTAAATATTTATCAGTCGTTTTTGAGGATTTGCACTTTTTAAAAGGAGGGGCATATGAAGCGAAAACATTGGACAATCTCGGCTCTGATCCTGGCCCTGACGCTGCTGGTAATCTTTTCTGTTTCGTCATGCGCCAAGAAAAAAATAAGTTCCGAACCGGCAACGACAACGGCGGAAGAGGAAACGCGCAGGCGAGCTGAGGAGGAAGCCAGGCAAAGTGAACTGGCGCGTCAAAAGGCCTTAAAGGAAGAAGACCTCAGCGATGAAAGCCGCAGCGGGAACCTCACCGATCAAAGAACGGCCTCTGCTAAATCCAGATTTGAAAACCAAGACATTTACTTTGAGTTTGACAGTATCCGATTGGCCCCGGATGCTCAGGAAATACTGACCCAAAAAGCTGACTGGCTGCGCGCAAATCCCGCAGCAACGGTAACCATCGAGGGACACTGCGATAACCGGGGGACCAACGAATACAATCTGGCGCTGGGAGAAGGTCGGGCCCAGAGCGCCAAGGCGTTTCTGGTTGATCTGGGAATCGAATCATCCCGGCTGAACACGATCAGCTATGGAGAAGAGCGTCCGCTGGAAAACTCTCAAACCGAGGAAGCCTGGAGCAAAAATCGGCGCGATCATTTTGTTATCAATGAATAATTTATGCTCGCATTATTGATTCCAGTTTATTTCAGCTGAACATATAGCTAGATCAGCGCGGTGTGTAAAACTTGTCTTGAATGCAGAAAAACATAACGATAAGCGTCATGTAAAACGAATCGCCTATTTTATCTCGCCCCACGGGTTTGGGCACGCCGCCCGGGCAGCTGCAGTGATGCAGGCCATCTCGGATACTGATGCCTCGGTTGGGTTTGAAATTTTTACGACGGTGCCGCCCTGGTTTTTTCAGGATTCCATTTCCGCTTCATTTACCTGCCATGACCTGTTAACCGATATCGGTCTGGTGCAAAAAACAGCATTTCAGGCCGATCTGAATAAAACGATCGGCTGCCTGAACGATTTCTTGCCTTTCCCGGCGGCGCTGATTTCCGAAATTTCCGTCACGGTCAAAAAATTAAACTGTGTATTAATGGTCTGTGATATCTGCCCGTTGGGCATTCCGATTGCCAAAGAAGCCGGAATTCCTTCGGTGCTGGTTGAAAATTTCACCTGGGATTGGATTTACCAGCAATATACCGCTGCCGATAACCGCTTTAGTAGACACATTGAATATTTTCGGTCCTTGTTTCAGCGGGTCGATTGTCACATAAAGACAGAACCCGCCTGCTGCCGCAGTTCGGCAGATCTAACAACCTCACCGGTCAGCCGGAAAATAAGAACCCCGGCGGATCAAGTCAGAAAACGGTTGGGTTTATCGAAAACTAACCGGATGGTTGTGATCACCACCGGCGGCATACCACAAAGCTATGGCTTTCTGGAAAGGTTGAAATGGCTGCCGGATACCCATTTTATCCTACCGGGGGCCGGTCCGGATTTCGAATTCCGGGATAATTATACCATCCTGCCGCATCGTTCTGACTTTTATCATCCGGACCTGGTGAATGCTTCCGATGCGGTTGTCGGCAAAGTCGGCTACAGCACACTGGCTGAAGTCTATCAGGCCGGGATTCCATTCGGATACGTGGTGCGATCAAATTTCCGCGAATCCGGCCCGATGGCGGCGTTTATTGAAAAGGAAATGCCGGGCACTTTGCTGGAGGAGTCGGACTTCAGCAGTGGCAGATGGACCGATAAACTCCAGGATCTGCTCACCTTAAATCGGGTGCCACGAACGGGAACTAATGGCGCTGAACACATCGGCCGCTATATCTGCGATCGGTTTTTATAAATTTTACGGCCAAATCATCAGACGGGTGCCGGCATGCTAAAAAAGATTATTTCGGGCGGACAAACAGGAGTGGATCGTGCGGCCCTTGATGCGGCCATCAAGCTGATGATTCCTTACGGCGGCTGGATTCCGCAAGGACGCCTGACCGAAGACGGTCCGTTGCCGCCGGAATATCGATTGAAGGAAACCCGCAGTACCAGCTACGCTGATCGCACCGAGAAAAATGTCCTGGCGGCTGATGGGACACTGATCATATCCCGGGGACCATTGACCGGAGGTTCCGAATATACCCGCGAAATGGCTGTCAAGCACAACCGCATCTGGCTTCACATTGACCTGAATCATATTCCCGCCTTTCAGGCGGCCATTACCATCAACGACTGGATCTTAAAAAAGGGCATCGAGATTTTAAATGTAGCCGGTCCCCGTGCCAGCAAAGATCCGAAAATATACAAAGATACTTTGAATATTATAGAAAGCACCTATTATCTGGCTTTGGTTCAGGGCAATACGTCCGGTGCCCGACCCGATCATGATCCGGTATCTGTGGCCGCAAATCCCCCGCTAAAAAAACCTCAAAACCTAAATGAGGCGGTTGAACGTCTAATTTCCCAAATGCCTCTCAAGGACAAAACGACGGTTGCCAATATGTCGCAAGATGAACTGCCCAATCTTAATTTAACATTAGGTGGCTATATCATGGACAACTTCGGCCTGCTGTCCGGCAACCATAATTTAATTAATTCCTGTCGACTGGAAGCCGACGGCTCATTCCAGCGTGAAGAAGATGCGGTGGCTATCATCATAAAGGACCTGTGGCAAAAGCTGCGGCAAACGCACCGGTTGCGGGTGGTCAAATGAGATCCAGGTCATTTGGGTTCAGAGGTCCACGGTTCAAGGTTAAGGACTTCGATGTTCATAACAAGTTTAATTTATTGCTTCACAAAAACGGCGACAAAATGCATGCGATTATAAAACTTAAATGGCATAGATACATTCAACCCTGAACCTCTGAACCCTGAACTTTGAAACTGTAAACATATACGTTCTGTGAACGGGAGAATATTCTTCTCCCCCATTATAAGAAGAGGAACCCTTCCCATGCAAGACATCTACCTGCGTCTGGCCAGACATCTCGAAGATCTGACCATGGGCTACCCTTTTAACGACGCGCTGACCGACCTTCTGCGAGAAATGTATACGCCGGTGGAGGCTGAAGTCGCTTTGGCGATTCCCAACAACCTGCAACCCCTGGAAGTTGTCGATCAACAAAGCATTGTCGAGCGCTGTGACCTGCCGGCAGCCACGGTCATCGAAGCGCTGCAAGCCCTTTCCCGCCGCAACACGCTATATACCCGAACCACCGAGACCGGGCAGACGGGATATGCATTGCTGCAGGTTGGTTACGGAATCCCCCAGACTTTTTTCTGGTCCGGTCAGAAAGATGATCGTGCGCGACGCATGGCCAAACTGGTTCTTAACTATTTTAATGTATCCACAACCCGGAAAGTTTACGGACCAGTGCCGACCAAAACCTATAAATACGCACCGGCCAATGTCAGTATCGACCTTGCCATGCAAGGGGTGCTGCCCAATGAGCAAATGGGGCCGATTGTTGAAGGGGCCGCCAAAATTGCCGTTGCGCACTGCCCGTGCCGCATGTCCGCTAACATTCTCGGGCGCACCGACTGCCGGCACAGTCTTGAGGTGTGCATCAAATACGACGAATTGGCAGACTTTGTAATATCCAAAGGATTGGCACGCGAGATCTCAAAAGATGAAGCCCATCATATCCTGGCCGCCAGCGAGAAAGAAGGCCTGGTTCACATGGTAGACAATGCCCAGGGGAAGATCAAGCACACCTGCAACTGCTGCGGCCACTACTGCTGGAATGTTGGAATTATACGACGCCGCAAAATCCCGCGCGATATGCTGATGGCGGTCTATTTTATCCGTGATACCGATCTGGCTGAATGCATCGGCTGTGGTGCCTGTGCCGATATCTGCCCGGTGGACGCGGTTAGAATGATTGAAAATAAGCCCGAAGTCGACCAGGATTGGTGCATTGGCTGCGGCGTGTGTGCCGTTTCCTGTCCGGCCGAAGTCATTTCCATCAGACGCCGTCTGGAAAACCAGGCACCCGAATCCTTTACGGATTTACACCGCCGGATAAAGCAGGAAAGAGGGCTGTAAGGTGCAGACGGTCAACGGTTTGGTTTATAAGTTCAAGGTTTTGATCCTGGGATAAATCCGATCAATTCAATTGAGGCGGTTGCTGGATTCAGGCAAAATTTTAAGCGAATTAATTAAAAATTGTGTAAAAAAGGTTATAGAAACCGGTAAATTTTTTCACAAAGTTCCAACCCACCGCAGTTCAAATCGACCCGCCCTGGCGCTAAATGCCTTATATTCTTGCAGTCATTAATTACGCGCTTTTTTGGCATAAAGCTTGCTAACTTTCATTCACTGAAAAGCTTAGGATGAATTGCTAAAGCCCAACCATTCATTTGGTCCCAATAACTTTTATGCATAGCAATGGAAGACTTTTTCCGGTTGATTGAAGTAACATTTCAATTTGAGCCGATTATATATATCCCTGGATCCGGGGAGTAAACCGGTAGTTAAAGGAGAGACATTGCTTTGAATAAAACACAGGAGGATTCAAATATTCACGATAACGGCGGCTCAAGATCCGGCAATGAGCGACGACAAAATCTAGAGCCGTTCCCGGGTGAGGACCAAAGATCCGGCAGCGACAGAAGAAATGGGTTGGATCGTCGAAATGGACGGACTCGCCGCAAGACACCTGATCGCCGTAACACCCAGCACTGGGATGGAAGTTTGGTCGAACGCCGGGATGCCTTCCGGAACCAAAAAAATCATTCTTCTTGAAGGGATCGCCGACTGAACAATTTAAATCTCGACTTTGATTAAACTTTAGAAATAACCCTAAGGAAGGGCTCCGCTAGAATATGCCATTTACTGAACACCGCGCCAGCGGGACCCGACAAGCATTTTGCGGCACAAAGCCGTTTAATCCAGCCCCTCCAGGCGCCATCCGGATGGTAGCTCAACCGAGCAAAGGGCAGGGCCGTCCGACACAAAGCCATCCGGATGGCGTTTCTCTGAATCAGGAAACCTTTAGTACCTTAGATTCCCGCGACGGGAACCGCCATTATCATTTACCCCCCCCTTGACTATTGCTGCCGGCAGGCTTATCAGTTTTAGGATGCAATCAGAACGCATCATACCCCTATTCCCCCTGGGACTGGTTTTGCTGCCGAAAAGTTCACTGCCGCTGCACATCTTTGAGGAACGCTATAAGTTAATGATTGGAGAATGTCTGGCAGGAGAAAGCGAATTTGGCATCGTTTATTTTAATGCGACTGATATTCAAACGTCGGGTTGTACGGCCAGAATATTGAAAGTCATCAAGCGTTATGACGACGGCCGCCTGGATATATTAACACTCGGTCATAGACGGTTTCTAATCAAAGAAATGTATGATAAAAAGGCCTATCTGGAAGCTAGGATCACCTACTTCGATGATGAAGAACAGGCAGACACCAGGGGCTGTCAAAATCTGGCAGACAAAGGAATGGGGCTTTTAAAGCAATTCACCTCAATCCTGGAACCGCAGGAAGGATACGATTATAACGCGGAAATGGATTTTAAATCCATCTCGTTTATGATTGCGGGCTGCGAAGGATTCAGCCATGAAGAGAAACAACGATTCCTTGAAATGACTTCAACAAGCGAGCGTCTCAAAAAAAGCGTTGAATCGCTGGAGAAGATTATTGAGAGGATGAAAATCACTTCAGAAATTCACAAAATAATTGGCGGAAACGGCGATATTAAGCGGCTCACCGGTTTGCGTTAAAACCTGAATTTTGCTTCAGCTTCAAGTGGTTTCGGAAGGTTCGGTCGGGCCCATGCCCCCCTGGATGAGCTCAAATTGCCTGGGCAAATCACTGTGCTTGGCCCAGCGGTTGAACCGAATGCCGGCCCCGTAATTATACAAGACCACGGCTCCTATAATTTCTTCACTCCACTTGACTTCGGCCGCGTTTATTTCCGGCAATGAATTCTGCGGCAAATCTGAGAGCCACAGGTTCACCCTGGCTCCGGGAACGAGGGCAAGGTCTGATTCGAAATACATGCCTTGCAGGCTGTAATTATACATCCTGGCCTCATGGTAAAGGCCCGAACCACACTCCTCAATCACAACTGGGGCTTCATGATGAAAACGCGCGCAATCCCTTTTCTCAAGATTGGTGCGCATTTGAATATTTCTCCTTAAAAATTCGCCGGCGTTCTATTTTTTTTCTCATCTTGAGGTTGTGAAGAATCCGACGATCGCTGCCGCTGCGACGATACCTCAAATTTCTTCTCTCCGGAAAATGTTCTGATGAGGAAAATTGGCGACGGTCCGGCAATCGGCGGCGGCCGCCTCTATCCTTTATATCCATGTTATCTTCAGACTTTGACATTATTGCGACCCGGCGCCTTTATACCGGCAATAAACTACCCGCGGCATGCTACGGGTATCAATCGGAATAAATATAATCGCCCCAAGGGGCGGGGCGATCCCTGTCCGCCGCAGGCGTATTAACCCTGCCACGACAAATATAGATGTGCACAAATGGGTAGATTACATATATTTACAGGTATTTACTTTTTTGTCAAGCGTGAATGGCTGCCCCTTTGGAAAGGCGGCATGCCAGAGCACAGACAGAGAGGCGGCATGCTGAGGCCGGCAGGTCAAAGTCGACTATGGTTTAACCGGCCGGGTCGGACTCAGTTTTTCGCATGGCATGTTTGATTCGTTCTTTGATTTCAACTGACAGCGACGGTGATTGGTGCATGTCTCCTGCGGGAAGTTCTTCCAGTCGCAGCGCCTTTCTTAATATCAGCAGTTGATTTTTGAATCGTCGGCAATATTTGCACATCCACAGGTGTGCGGTGATCATCATCCGCTCATGCAGCGGAAGGGTTCGGTCCAGAGAATTGGAAACCTTCTTTGAGACATCCTTACAATCGAACATCCAGTGTGACATAATCAGATCTCTAGCTTTCAGCAGCAAGCCATTTTTTTTCAATGCACTGTCGCAACCAGACACGTGCCCGATAAAGCATAACCCAGCTATTCGTCGCAGAAATGTTAAATGCCTTACAAATTTCTTCTGTGCTTAATCCGTCGATCTCGCGCATCATAAAAACCTCGGCCTGGCGTCCCGGTAAATCCGACAGGCAATGGTATAAGACATCCATAAACTCCTTCTGTTCATAAATTTTCATGGGATCGACAATCCATTTAGAGGGACGATTGAGCCACTGTCCATCCGCTTTGAAATTGCCTTCAAGGGGGTCTTGCGCCGCGGCATCCGACAGCGATTCGACTTTATCGTAAGCCGGTTCCCGAACGCGTTTGCGGATATGATCGACAATCTTGTGTTTTAAAATAGCCGTCAGCCAGGTCCTGGCTGAGGACCGACCCTGAAAATTCGCGCGGGATTTCAGCGCCGCCAGGAATGTCTCCTGGACCAAATCTTCAGCAGCGAAGGAGTCGTTAACCCTGGACAGGGCAAAGCAGTAGAGAAAATCGCCGTAAAGATCAACCCAGCGAACGGGATCATCGATACGAGGGGATTTGGCGGTCCGGTTTGCATTCATCGTCAGGTTACGCCCGCAAGCTGCATGAAGATTCCGGTATAGCGTTTCATGGGTCCGGCCATACCATCTGCAATTACCTGAAGTCACGGGCGGCTTGGATAAAGTCGCCCGTAACGTTTACCATTCCGGCACTGTTTTACACCAGTTTCTTGACAGCCGCAAGTGCGGCATTGTAATCCGGCTCACCCGTTCCTTCATTAACCAGCTGGATATATTGAACGTCACCTGCGGGGTCGATAACAAAAACCGAGCGGGCCAGCAGACGCAGTTCCTTGATCAAAACACCGAATGCTTCACCAAATGCAACGTCGCGATAGTCGGAAAGGGTAACCACATTTTCGACCCCGGCGGCACCGCACCAGCGGGCTTGAGCAAAAGGCAGGTCAGCGCTTATCGTCAGGATGACGACGTTTTCGCCGAAATTGCCGGCTTCCTCATTAAACTTGCGGGTTTGGATGTCGCAAGTTCCTGTATCCAGGGATGTCACAACAGAAACGACACAGACCTTGCCTTTAAATGAGGAGAGTTTGACCGCACTCAGGTCATTTGCCAACACCGTGACATCCGGTGCGGAGTCTCCGACTTTAAGTTCCGGGCCAAGCAATGTGAACGGTTTCCCGCCAAAAGTAAAAACGCCACTACGTTCTTGCATTTTAAGTCTCCTTTTTAATTGTACGGTTTTAACCAAAGTAATAACAATTCAGCTCAAATCAAGACCAAAGACCTTTTAAACCGCCTGCGGCGGACAGGGATTGCCCCCCCCTTTGGGGCGCTTAAATTCATTCCGATTGATACGGTGTTGATTGCAGCGGGGCAGTTCACTGGCGGCGTATCCCACTATATCAGGATGCCGGGTAGAAATTGTTCTGTTTGTCTTGACTAAAGCCTAACCAATCATAAGTTTAAATAAAAACAATTCAGGTGCCTGTTTAAACCGCAAACTATTTCATGTAAGTTTCGGATTGCCGGGACGACATATGAATACATCCAATACAGTTGAGCTTCACCTTATACTGAAAAGACGGAATGACGCACCTGGAGGAGATTCCACAATGAACATCAGTCAAAAGATTTTTACAGCTTTTTTGATAGTATTTCTGGTTGCCATTATTGGCGGCCCACAATCTATTGCTGCGGCCGAAGCCGGCGTAGACAACCGTCTGTATGGAGAACTGCTTAAAAAATATGTCAGCAAGGGTAAAGTCGATTATGCCGGGATAAAAAAAGAAGAAGCAGAATTGAACCAATATTTGAAGATATTAGAGAAAGTGGATCCTGACAGCCTGGCCCGCAATGAACAGTTTGCCTTTTATATCAATGCCTACAATGCCTGGACCATAAAACTGATTTTGACGAAATACCCGGAGATTAAATCCATCAGAGAGCTCGGTTTTTTAAACAGCGGCCCGTGGAAGAAAAAGCTCGTGCGGTTGCGGGGCGGGATGGTTTCGCTGGATCATATCGAGCACGACATTCTCAGACCTCGCTTCAAAGACCCCCGGGTTCATTTTGCCATCAATTGTTCGGCCAAAAGCTGTCCGCCCTTGCGCCCCGAACCCTACCGGGCCGACATATTGGATCAGCAGCTGGAGGACTCCACCCGCTCATTTATCAATAATCCAGCCAGCTATCGCCTGGAAGGTCGGGATCTCTATGTAAGCCGGATCTTCAAATGGTTTTCCGAGGACTTTAACGAAGACATACTCGGCTTTTTTCTTGACTATGCAACTGGCGCGTTAAAACAAAAACTGGAAACCAATCGCAAAAAAATTGACGTCAAGTATCTGGAGTACGATTGGTCGCTGAATGGTAAATAAAGGAGCTTTTCATGGCAGCGTATGATTTCGACATAGGTGTCATCGGCGGTGGTGCCGGCGGTTTAACGGTTGCATCCGGTGCGACCCAGCTGGGGGCAAAAACGCTGCTGGTTGAAAAAGAAAAAGAATTGGGCGGTGATTGTCTTCATTTCGGCTGCGTGCCCAGCAAGACGCTTTTAAAATCCGCCCATGTTTATCACTTAATGAAAAATTGCCGGAAATTCGGTCTGCCGACGGTGGTGGTACCACCGGTGGATTTTAGCGCGATATCGCAAAGAATTAGATCGGTGATCGCCACCATTCAGCATCATGATTCAAAGGAACGGTTTTACAAGCTAGGCGTCCGGGTGGAATTCGGTCAGCCGAGATTCACGGATGACCACAGCATCCAATTGAAGGGAAATACTTATTCGGCCAAAACCTGGGTTATTGCCACCGGCTCCTCTCCCGCAGTACCTCCGATCAAAGGGCTGGCTCAAATACCCTTCATTACCAATAAAGAAATATTCAACCTTGATCATCTACCCGAATCAATGGTTATTCTGGGAGGCGGCCCTATCGGCGTTGAGATGTCCCAGGCGTTTTGTCGACTGGGAACCCGGGTTGCCGTGGTAAACCGGTCTTCCCAGATTCTGGCTAAAGAAGACCCGGATATGGCCGACTCAGTCAAGGAGGTTCTCAGTTCAGAAGGAGTGACATTTTATCTCAATTCCTCTATTGAGGAAGTCAAGGATCTCGGGCGTGAAAAGGAGGTTAGGATTAAAACCGGGCAGGGCGGCAGCATCAGCCTGAAAGCGGAAACAATCCTGGTGGCACTGGGACGCAAAGCCAATACAGATGGTCTCGGTTTGGAAGATATCGGCGTAAAATTCGATCATCGGGGGATAAATGTCGACAATCGTCTGCGAACCAGCCTCAAACATATTTATGCTGCCGGCGACATTAACGGCGGATTTCAATTTACGCATGCGGCCGGATATGAAGGCGGCATTGTGGTCAGCAACGCCATCTTCCATCTTCCGCGCAAAGTTGATTACACCTTTTTGCCCTGGTGCACCTATACCGATCCGCCGCTGGGCAGCATCGGCATGAATGAAAAGCTTGCCCGGGCAGCCGGAATCGACTATAAAGTCTGGATGGAAGAATTCAAGGACAACGATCGCAGCCTGGCCGAAGGCGAGACCGTCGGCAAGATCAAGATGATCCTTGACGACAAGGAAAAACCGATCGGCGTTCAGATCCTGGGACCCCATGCCGAAGACTTACTCAATGAATGGGTGGCCATTCTAAACGGAAAAGTGAAGCTTTCCACACTTGCGGCAGCAATCCATCCCTATCCGACTATCGGAGAAATCAACAAAAAAGTTGCCGGCTCCTATTTCTCACCCAAAATTTTTTCAGAAAAAGTGCAAAAAGGCCTTAAATTCTTCTTCCATCTAAAAGGGAGAGCTTGCGCCGAAGATTCATGCGACTGAGGATCATGATATGGTAAACAGCGACTACAACCAAAGAGAAGAAAAACTCACGGCAATGACATCCGTCAGCACACCGGATCCGGGATTCGACCCTGCAGAATGTGTTGTCCTCGAGCGCACCGATCCGTGCACGATTGTCATAATTGGGGCTACCGGCGATTTAACCGCGCGCAAGCTGATTCCGGCCCTTTTTGATCTCTATCTCAATGACGGCTTACCACCTTCTTTTCAAATTGTCGGCTGCGGGCGCACCAAAATGGACGACGGTGAATTCAGAAACAAAATGGAAAGCGCTCTAAAAAATGCCGGAATGCCGGATCTGGGCCAATGGCCTGCTTTTTCTTCTGCGCTTCACTATCGGCCGATTGATTACGAGGATCTGGCCGCCTATCGCAAACTGGCTGAATCGCTAAGTGATCTTGACATCTCTCACAATACCCTGGGAAACCGGATTTTTTATATCGCACTGCCGCCGATTTTATACAAGACAGTGGCGCAGATGATCGGCCGGGCAGGCCTGAGCGCCGAAATGAGCAACGGCAACGGATGGTCTCGCATCGTCGTGGAAAAACCGTTCGGCGTAAATCTAAATACTGCGACGGATCTGGACCGCAGTCTCCATGAACATTTCAGCGAGCACCAGATTTTCAGAATCGACCATTACCTGGCCAAGGAGACGGTTCAAAATGTATTAATGTTTCGTTTCGCCAATTCGATCTTTGAACCGATCTGGAATCGGAGATATGTGGATTATGTCAGTATCAAGGCCACCGAAACCCTCGGGGTTGAACATCGGGCAGGTTATTATGAGCGCTCGGGGGTTTTGCGGGATATGTTTCAAAATCATATGATGCAGCTGCTGGCGCTGATCGCCATGGAACCCCCATCCCGGTTTAAAGCCGAGCTGGTGCGCGATGAAAAAAGCAAGGTGTTTGGAGCGCTCAGACCGTTTCCGATCGACGATTTGCAGAAATATCTGGTTCTGGCACAATACAGTGCCGGTGAAATTGACGGCAAACCGGTCCCGGCCTACCGCGAAGAACCGGACGTCGATCCCAATTCCCTGACACCGACTTACGCCATGATGAAAGTCTTTTTGGACAACTGGCGCTGGCAGGGGGTTCCGTTTTTCCTGACCTCAGGCAAAAGACTTGCCGGAAAACGGACTGAAATTGCAATTCAATTTAAAACTGTTCCGCATTCGTTATTTCGTCATATCCTGGGCGAAACCATTTTAGCCAACCGTCTGACCATTGGCATCTATCCGGAGGAAAAGATAAAGCTCACGTTTCAAACGAAAAACCCCGGTCCCCGGGTATGCCTGCGTACCGTAACGATGGATTTCAATTACCAGCAGAACTATTCGGGCCCCGTGCTGGACGCTTATGAGAAGGTTTTAATCGATTGCATGCTCGGCGATCAGATGCTCTTCTGGCGACAGGATGGCGTTGAGAGAAGCTGGTCATTTTTAACCCCTATTTTAGACCGATGTGAAGACTGTGATGATCAGCAGGAAACGCTTAAGTTCTACCCGGCGGGAAGTGCCGGGCCGGCGGCGGCCGAAAGGTTATTCCGTGAGCCGGACGGATAACCGGAACGGCTGAAACCAGCTTGCCCGCCGAAGCCTGAAAGGCGAAGGAGGGACACCCGAAATCTTACTTTTGTTTAGGAGCGAGACACTATGCAAGCAGCCGGCAACGGAGTGCCGAACAATCGCAGCAAGGCCATGGTGAAAGCCGCCATTTTAGTCGTTTTTATCGTGGCGGCCATTATTTTTGTGCGTTATACACCGATCAGGGAATATCTGAATACAGCAACGCTGGGTCGGTATCTGGCGACAATCGGTTTATGGGCTCCGGTTGTTTTCATAATCATATATGCTGCCGGGGTATGTCTGTTTTTGCCGGGCACACTGTTGACCGGACTGGGCGCTGCAATTTTCGGAGCCTACTGGGGTTTTGTTTATGTGTGGTTTGGTGCCATGGTCGGCGCGAGTGCGGCATTTTGGATCGGACGAACGCTGGGCCGGGAATTCGCAGCCGCATTAATTGGCGACCGGCTGCAAAAATATGACGACGCCATTGAACGCAATGGATTTGCAACCGTACTGTACCTGCGGCTGGTGTATTTTCCTTTCACCCCCATGAATTTCGGTATGGGGTTGACCAAAGTTCATTTCTGGGATTATGTTACCGCAACCGGGCTGGGCATCATTGTCGGCACGTTTATTTTCACATTTTTCATCGGGACCTTGAAAGAAGTTTGGGCCTCCGGTAACTGGGGGGAATTGATTTCATTTAAGGTTTTCTTTTCGATTGGTCTTTTTATTTTCTCCTTTTTTATTCCCAGGATTATTAAAAAGATTAAAGTAGCGGGGTAAAAACGCAAATCGCCAAACTTTTTAAACGTTTATATCACGGACAGACACCTCAGCAAGGTTATTGATGAAGATTATCCTAGCCGCCGACATTGGTGGAACGAACAGCCGCTTTGCCTATTTTAAGCTTGAAGAAAACGGCTCATTGTCTCTTGTCGAAAGCCGCTGGATTGAAACCCGCAAGTCAACGTCTTTCTCCCACCTGCTGAATCTGCTGGGCAAAACAGAATTTTCCCTGCCCCCGAGCCGATGCGATCAGGCCGTGTTTGCGGTTGCCGGAGCGGTCATCAATGGTGTCTACAGCAATCCTCCCAACATCTCCTGGGATATTGACGTATCCAGCAGTATGAAGGATTTTCATCTGAAGCGCTGTATTCTCATCAATGACTTTGCCGCCCAGGCCTTTGCCTGCCGCTCCCCAATCGTTGCCTCGGCCAGGCAGGTTTTACCGGGCGAGATCGATCCAGCGGCAACCCTGGCCGCTATCGGGGCCGGGACCGGACTGGGGATGGCCGCCTTAACACCGGATGGCGCCGGAGGTTATGTGGTCGTACCCTCTGAGGGAGGCCACTGCACTTTCCCGTTTGAGTCGCAGGCGGAGTTTGATTTCATGCGTTTTGTGATCGATGAGCTGGGGGTTCCCTATGTCGAAGCTGAATTTGTCGTCTCAGGCAGAGGCTTGAGCCTGATCCACCAGTTTCTTTCCGGCCATCATTTGACCGCGGCTGAAATCGGTGCCGGGTTGTCGCAAGATACAATCACGCTGCAGTGGATGGCGCGCTTTTACGGCAGGGCCTGCCGCAATTACGCCTTGCAGGTACTTGCCCGGGGAGGTGTTTACATCGCCGGTGGGGTTGCGGCCAAGGTACCGGACATCGTCACCCATCCGGAATTTAAGCAACAATTTCACAGATCTGAAACGCTGTCACCCATGCTGGAAAAAATCCCGGTCTATTTGATTGAAAATGAAGAAAGCGGACTGTGGGGGGCGGCGTTTTTGGCTGCCCAATGCTTGATGCAAAAAGGTTGATCGGATAATCATTATGGCTGCCCGGACGGCCTTAATCACCAATCGGTACAAAATGCGCTGAAACGATTGCGCGACCTCTGCAATATGGGTAGACGATCTCTAACATTGATGCTATAGCAGGCATGTATGCCCAAACCGGATTCCGCTGAATGTTGAAAAAGATAGTATAGGAAATTCCAATGTCAAAGCTAAATGAACTTGAAAAATCAGGTCAATCCGTATGGTTTGATTATATTCGACGCTCACTGATCACCTCAGGCGAATTGCAGGCCTTAATCGACAAGGGCGTCAGAGGAATTACTTCCAATCCGGCCATATTTGAAAAAGCCATCGCCGGCAGCAATGATTATGACGACGCCATCAAGAAATTAATCAAGACCGAGAAAAGCATCCATGAAATATATGAATCTCTGGCAATCGAAGATATCAGCACGGCAGCTGATCTGCTGCGAAATATTTATGATTCGACCAACGGCAAGGATGGCTACGTAAGCTTTGAAGTCAATCCGCATCTGGCCGACGAAACGCAGAAAACCATCGCTGAAGCCACCCGCCTGTTTGAGACGTTGAATCGTCCCAACGTGATGATCAAGGTTCCGGCCACCCCCGCCGGCATACCGGCCATCTCGGAGCTGATCGGCGCCGGGGTAAATATCAATGTCACGCTGATCTTTGGCCTCGAAAATTATAAGGCTGTAACTGATGCTTATCTGACCGGCCTCGATAAGTTGCTCTCATCCGGACCTTCAGTTAAAGGCGGGCATCCGGTAAATCGGGTCGCTTCGGTCGCATCATTTTTTGTCAGCCGGGTTGATTCGGCCGTCGACAAAGCCCTTGCAGAAGTAAATGCTAAAGCGCTGCAGGGCAAGATCGCCATTGCAAATTCAAAAATCGCCTATGCTGAATTCAAGAAAATATTTAGCGGGCCTCGCTGGGAACAATTGCAGAGCAAGGGCGCCCGGGTGCAGCGCGTGTTATGGGCCAGTACCAGTGCCAAGAATCCGGACTATCCGAATACCCTTTATGTCGACGAACTCATCGGCCCGGATACGGTCAATACCCTGCCGCCGGCAACACTTGACAGCTTCATCGATCACGGCCGGGTCGCCGAGACCCTTACCCGGGGCGTGGCTGAAGCCCGGCAGCAAATCGCAAAACTGGCAGAACTGGGTCTGGATTTAAATGCCATCACGCAACAACTCCAACAGGAGGGTGTCGTCGCATTTGCCAAACCCTTCGATGCATTGATGCAAAGTATCAGCGCCAAGGCAGACCGCCTGCGATAGCAGAGGGCAAGTCGCATGGAGCAGAGAGCAAAGAGCAGAGAGCAACGCGCAAAGAGCATAGGACGGAGGAAAAGGGCAGAGGGCAGAGCGTAGGGCGCATGGCTCACATTTTCTATTGATTTTAGGGTCTAGTTTATAGTTGCTTTTTTTTTACTCTATGCGCTATGCCCCTCTTTCCGGCTGGTAGCCACAGAATAGAAACCCTGCAAAAATAGGCATAATGACCAAGAATGAAAACGATGACACCCCAGGATGAATTAAAACAACAGGCGGCCATCCATGCCGTGGAGGTGATCGAATCGGGCATGGTGGTTGGGCTTGGCAGCGGCAGCACAGCTAATTTTGCAACTCAACGCATTGCGGAGCGGATAAATTCCGGCGAATTAAAAAACATCGTGGGTATTCCCAGTTCCGCTCGCACTGAAAAACTGGCAATTAAACTGGGAATACCGTTGGTTGACTTCGAAGAACGGCAGCAAATTGACGTGACGATCGATGGCGCCGACGAAGTCGATCCGGACCTGAATCTGATTAAAGGCGGCGGCGGGGCCTTGCTGCGCGAAAAAGTGGTGGCCCAGGCCAGCCGGCAAAATATTATCATCGTGGACGAGAGCAAACTTTCTTCCCACCTGGGCACCAAATGGGCGTTGCCGGTGGAGGTTATTGCTTTTGCCCGTCAAACAGAAGCCGCCTTTTTGCAATCTATCGGCGCTTCGGTAACTATCCGCCGCGCTGACGACGGCCGCTATTTTACAACCGATCAAAACAATCTGATTTTGGATGCCGCTTTCGGACCGCTGGACAATCCGGCCAAATTAGCGCAACAGCTGAATGAACGGGCCGGAATTGTTGAACACGGGCTTTTTCTGGGGCTGGCCAGCGAGGTTATCGTCGCCGCAACCAACGGCATTCGTCATCTCAAACGCAATGAAACGTAACCGGAATAAAACGGCACCCACAACCACCCGCCGGCATTTTATAAAACGGGCCATCCGCTTTTTTGCGGGCATCGGTCTCATCGGCAGTGCGCTGGCAACCGTCGTTCAACGTGCCCGGGCCGCAACGAAGCGCATCATTTTGCCCCAAGGCACCAAAATGTCCGATCTGGTAAACCGCAACCCCGCCGCTCTGGATACCCGCAACCTGGCACTAACGCCTCTGCCCGATTTCGAGACCATGGGACTGACGGATCATCCGGTAAATCTGGACCAATGGCGCCTGGAGATAACCGGTGCAGTCCAAAAACCGCTAAAGCTGACCTACGCTCAGCTTCTTAAATTGCCGGCCATCGAAAGAAAAGTTCTCTTGATTTGTCCGGGGTTTTTTACTAATCACGGACGGTGGAAAGGCATATCAGTCATGGAACTGCTAAAAATGGCTGAGGCCCAACAGGCAATCACTCATGTCAGCTTCCGGGGTCCTGCCGGGCGTTACGCAAAAGTCAAACGATTTCCAATAGATGAAATTGCCGCTCAAAAAATTTTTTTAGCCTATCAGGTGAACGGAAAGGTGCTTCCCGGAAAACACGGATATCCTTTGCGTGTCGTGGCCGAAGATCGCTACGGTTATGAATGGGTGAAATTTGTCCACCAAATTGAAGTTCACGGGCCGTAAAGCATCCGGGCCCGGCTTCCTGCCCGACCCCGTCCCCGCTTCTCTGCGCGGTGCAGGTGCTTGCCGTTAAAAGCCGGAAGCCGGCCCGCAGAGCTTTTGGGCCGGCCTCCGGCGTTAAGCGCAGACAGCTCAGCCAGCGCGTACGGCTCACATCCTGCCGGAGCGAACCGGATATTCGGTCTAACTCTAATCAAGATCAACAACCAAGGAGCAGCCATGGAGAAAACCGATTTTATCACCGCTGTCAAAGTTCAGGGCAACGAATATCAAATCTTTGATATCAACCGGCTGGAAGAAAAAGGAATCGCGACGATCCGCAACCTGCCCTATTCCATCAAAATCCTGGTAGAAAACCTGCTGCGCAAATTTGACGGCCGGGTAGTCAGAGAAGCGGATCTGCTCAATATTGCCAAATGGCAAAAACGGTATGCAGCGCCGCTGGAGATACCCTTTCATCCCGCCCGGGTATTGATGCAGGATTTTACGGGGGTACCGGCCGTGGTGGATCTGGCGGCCATGCGCGATGCGGTCAAGGATCTTGGCGGCGATCCGGCAAAAATCAATCCACTGGTGCCGGTGGATCTCATTGTCGATCATTCCGTGCAGGTGGATTATTTCGGTTCACCGGATGCGCTCACTAAAAATGTCGCCAAGGAGTATGAAAGAAACTCGGAAAGATATGCGCTGCTCAAATGGGCCCAGAAAAGTTTCGACAACTTTAGCGTGGTTCCACCAAATTCGGGGATTTGTCACCAGGTCAATCTCGAATACCTGGGGCAAATTATTATCGCTGAGAACAAAGGAATGGGCGCCATGGCCTACCCGGATACCCTTGTCGGCACGGACTCACACACCACCATGATCAACGGCATCGGCGTGATGGGCTGGGGCGTCGGCGGCATCGAGGCTGAAGCCGTCATGCTGGGACAACCCTATTACATGTCGATACCCGAAGTCATCGGCGTCAGACTGGTCGGCGAGTTACAGGAAGGCGTTACGGCAACGGACCTGGTGCTGACGGTCACCCAAATGCTCAGAAACCATGGTGTCGTTGAAAAGTTTGTCGAATACTTCGGCGCCGGCATGAAACAACTCACCGTGCCCGACCGGGCCACCCTGTCAAATATGACCCCGGAATACGGTGCCACCATGGGATTTTTCCCGGTTGATGAGAAAACCATCGAGTATCTGGTCATGACCAATCGTGAGCAACAGGCCGAAATTGTCGAAAATTGCGCCAGGGCACTGGGACTTTTCTATACCGGATCGGAGGATCCCGAATACACCGAGGTGCTCGAACTGGATCTGGCAAAGGTCAGCCCATCCGTTGCCGGGCCGGCCAGGCCCCAGGATAGGATCAGCCTGTCCGACCTGAAAGACAACTTTGCCACCATACTTGGCTGCGAGTATGAAAGAGATGTCGATGTCGAACATATTTCCAAGTACCATGACGAATCCGGCAGCCGCACATCCCGGGCAGCAGAATGCACACCTAAAAAGAAAATCTGTGAGATTGTGTATAACGGGCAGCAGGTAAAACTGTGTGACGGCAACATCGTGATTGCCGCCATCACATCCTGTACCAATACATCCAATCCGGCTGTCTTACTGGGAGCCGGCCTGGTCGCCAAGAAGGCCGTGGAAAAAGGTTTGCAGGTGCCGGTTTTTGTCAAAACCTCCCTTGCGCCCGGTTCCAAAGTGGTCATCGATTACCTGAAAGACGCCGGCCTGTTATCATATCTTGAACAGCTGGGTTTTCATCTGGCGGCCTTTGGCTGCACCACCTGCATCGGCAACAGCGGCCCCCTGCCCCCCGAAATAGATGCGGCCGTCACCAAAAATAATCTGACGGTTGCAGCGGTTCTTTCCGGCAATCGTAATTTCGAAGCCCGCATCCACCAGCGGGTAAAAGCGAATTTTCTGGCATCCCCCATGCTGGTGGTGGCATTTGCCCTGGCCGGTAGAATTGATATTGATTTGGCCGGCGAGCCGCTGGGCATGGGATCCGACGGCAAACCGGTATTTCTTAAGGATATCTGGCCCGGCACGGCGGAAATTGAAAAACTTGTCAGGGAACATGTCAAACAGCAATATTTCAAAGACGAGTATGCCAAAATATTTGAAGGTGACGAATTTTGGCGCAACCTCGAGGTCTTGGAGAGCACCACGTTCAAGTGGGATGATCAGTCCACCTACATTAAAAAGCCGCCCTATTTCGACGGGTTCAAACTGCAATTGGACCGGGCGGAAAATATCAAGGAGGCCAGGGCGCTGCTGGTTCTGGGGGACTCGGTTACCACGGACCACATATCACCGGCCGGTGCCATTCCGCAGGATTATCCGGCCGGAAAATACTTAATCGATGAAAAAGTTGCCCCGCGGGATTTTAACTCCTACGGTTCCAGAAGAGGAAACCATGAGGTCATGATGCGCGGGACTTTCGGCAACATCAGAATAAAAAACCGGATGGTGGGGCACCAAGAAGGCAGCTATACCCTTAAATACCCAACCCGCGAGGAAATGTTTATCTATGATGCGGCCATGGATTACCTGGACGAAGCCATACCACTGGTGGTCCTGGGGGGCAAAGAGTACGGTACCGGATCTTCGCGGGATTGGGCGGCCAAGGGGACCAACCTGCTGGGGATAAAAGCCGTCATCACCGAGTCCTATGAGCGGATCCACCGCAGCAATCTGGTCGGCATGGGCGCCTTACCGCTGGTATTTAAAGCGGGTGAAAGCTGGCAGCGTCTGGGGTTGGACGGTTCCGAAACATTTTCCATCAGCGGCGTCGAAGATATGAAACCGCGCAAAGTGTTGCAGGTTAAAGCCGTCAAAGAAGATGGCCGTCAGATAGACTTTGAGGTCATCGCAAGGCTGGACACCGAAGTGGATGTCGCCTACTTTGAAAACAATGGCATTCTGCCTTATGTTTTGCGCAAGGTAATGGGAGAGAACTAAAATGACATATGGCGAAATTATAACCAAAAATACTGATGGTTCCTTGAATGTACCGGACAGTCCGATCATTCCTTTTATCGAAGGGGATGGCATCGGACCGGACATCTGGCAGGCGTCCCGCCTGGTAATGGACCGCGCCGTTGAGAAGGCTTACGGCGGCAAACGAACCATTCTCTGGCTCGAGGCGCTGGCCGGCGAGAAGAGTTTTCAGCAGACCGGCAGCTGGCTTCCCGATGAAACCCTGGATACCATTGAAAAGCATGTGGCGGCGATCAAGGGTCCCATGACCACACCGGTCGGCAAAGGTATCAGAAGTCTCAATGTTGCGATTCGGCAAAAACTGGATCTGTATGCCTGTGTGCGTCCGGTCAAATACATTGATACCGTGCCCAGCCCCATGAAACATCCGGAAAAAATCGACATGGTGGTATTTCGGGAAAACACGGAAGACCTGTATGCCGGCATTGAATTTGAGGCCGGCAGCCCCGGAGCTGCAAAGGTCAGAAACTTTTTAAACGGTCAGATGGGCACTTCCCTGCCGGATGACGCCGGTCTGGGAATTAAGCCCATCAGCGCCCAAAATACCAAACGTTTGGTGGCCCGAGCGATCGCCCATGCAATTGAAAATAGTTATAAAACCGTCACGATAATGCACAAAGGCAACATCATGAAATTTACCGAAGGCGCATTCGCGAAGTGGGGCTACGAGGTGGCGCGGGAAAAATTCCGTAATGATACGATTACGGAAAAAGAACTGTATGACGATTATCGCGGGCATTTCCCTGAAGGCAAAGTCTTAATCAAGGATCGCATTGCCGATATGCTTTTCCAGCAGGTCCTGTTGCGACCTGATGAGTTTGATGTCATCGCGACACCCAACTTAAACGGTGACTATCTGTCGGATGCCCTGGCCGCCCAGGTCGGCGGATTGGGAATGGCACCGGGCGCCAATATCGGTGACCGTTGCGCCGTATTTGAAGCCACCCACGGAACCGCACCCAAGTATGCCGGCCTTGACAAAGTCAACCCGAGTTCCTTAATTTTATCGGGTGCCATGATGCTCGATTACATGGGGTGGCGGGAAGCAGCCAATGCAATTCGACAGGCCCTGCAGGCCACGATTAAAGACCGTATCGTAACCTATGATCTGGCGCGTCAGATAGAAGGAGCCAAGGAAGTCAAATGTTCGGAGTTTGGCCGGGAAATTGTGTCTCATTTGGCCTGATATGATGTAAGGTCGGAGCAATTTAAACGACCTAATACAGATAGTGTTGCGTCTCACAAATACATTAAAAAAAGTAAAACAGGATAGCTAAATTAGAATTGAGTCTTGCGATTTGAGATTTATTTGTAATTTGGAATTTGAGATTTGGAATTTATACGAAATCACTTCGGAGGCCGGTCGATGGCGGTGATAAAACACTATGCCGGGCGGCGGCTGTTAATCAGTGTTCTTATTGTGGTAACCGGTTTAATGATTGGTTGGCCGGCCAATGCGCTTACCTGGTCCCAGGTTGTGGAACGTGCCCGCGGCCAAACTGTGGACTGGTATATGTACGGCGGATTTGCATCCACCAATGCTTATGTAAATGGTTACGTGGCCCCGCGCGTCAGGGACCTATACGATATCAAATTGCGCCAGGTACCGATAAAAGACATCGCCGAGGTGGTCAGCAAAATCCTGGTAGAAAAGCAGGCCGGCAAAAAGCAAGGCGGCGAGGTCGATTTAATGTGGATTAATGGAGAAAACTTCCGCACCGCTAAGCGAAACGATTTGCTGTATGGGCCGTTTGCCGATCTGTTGCCCAATCAAAATCTGGTGGATTGGAATCGTCCATCGGTTGCCAACGACTTTGGTGAACCCGTGCAAGGATTTGAATCCCCCTGGGGCAGCGCTCAGGTCGTAATGATTTACGATTCCAGCCGCATTCCCGACCCGCCGCAAACGGTGGGCGATCTGCTGGTCTGGATCGAAAAACACCCGGGTCGTTTTGCCTACCCGGCGCCGCCTGATTTTACCGGCTCAGTATTTGTGCGCCATATTTTCTACCACGTGGCCGGCGCAGTAAATTCCTGGCAGGGTAAATTCGATGAACAACGCTTTGAAACGGCGGCCGGAAAAACGTATCAGGTCTTAATTGACCTGGCTCCGAGCCTGTGGCGACAGGGCCGGACCTACCCCCAAAGTCCCGTTCAGCTGCATCAACTCCTGGCCGACGGGGAGGTGGATTTTGCCATGAGCTATCATCCGGCCAAAGCATCAGAGATGATCCACGACGGTCTCTATCCCGACACGGTGCGTACCTTTGTTTTTAAGGAGGGCAGCATCAGCAACACCCATTTTGTTGCGATTCCATTCAACGCGTCGGACAAGGAAGGGGCCATGGTCGTAGCAAATTTTCTGATTTCACCGGAAGCCCAGCTGCAAAAGGCAAACATCGAAATCTGGGGCGACATGCCGGCAATCGATATTCAACGTTTGGATTCAGTTTGGCAGGCAAAATTCAAAAATCTACCGCGCGGTATCGCCACCCTGTCGGATGAGGAACTGCAAAACCATCAACTCCCGGAACCGTCGTCTGAAATTTTACTCCGCCTGGAAAAAGGCTGGGACCGACATGTACTTAAAGGGAGGTGATCGTTCAGGGTTCAGAGGTTGGAGGTTGACATCCAGTCTGCGCCTATAAATTGTGAAAGATGGTCTTGACCGCCGGAAAACCGCAACAGCAAGATACCCAAAGCAAATGGTAGGTTGATCTATGGATTAATTTTTTTTGATATAGCCGGGTTATTACCGAAAGGCCTATATGCCTCCGGCTGGATAAGGTCCACGATTAGGGGAAAAAGATGACCTTTGAACCTTGAACCCCTGAACCTTTGAACCTTGAACCTCTGAACCCTTAAATCTATGAACCAAGAATACCTGGCCTCTGATTCTTTGAACATGGGCACCCGGCGTCTTGCACAGGATGCCAACCCGCGGACGAGGACCCGTGCCGGGTCTTTGACGATCGGCAAAATGGTTGCTCCGGCCCTGGTTGTCGTAATGGTTCTATTCGGCGGCGGGCTGGTGTTGGGTCTGATTCAAAGCCTGGGACATTTGCCGGCCGCCGGTCTGCATTCTCTCTCGTTCAAACATTTTGCCAATGTGCTGGGCGACCCGGACTTTTTACAAAGTTTAATGATAACGCTGTATGTCGCCTTGACGGCCACGTTAATCGCGGCCGCCGTCAGCATTGTCACGGCAATTTTTCTGCTTTCGCTATCTGAAAAAAACCGCCTGATCCATTTTATTTTCCAGATTCCATTGACGGTGCCGCATCTGGTAATCGCAGTGGCCGTGGTATTTATGCTGGCGCCGACCGGTATGGTATCTAGAGTGATCGTCAAACTGGGCCTGATTCAATCTTCCGCCGCGTTTCCGCTGCTGGTAAACGATCGCTGGTGTATCGGCATTATACTGACCTATGTCTGGAAAGAGATACCGTTCATCACCCTGATGATTTTATCAGTCCTGCGCCGCAGCGGCGTTGAACTGTTGGAGGTCGGCCGCACGCTCAAAGCAGGTCGTTGGCAGCGGTTCCGCTACATCACCCTGCCCACCATTTCTCCCAGCCTGGGCGCTGCCTGTCTGATTGTCTTTGCCTACACATTCGGCGCTTTCGAGGTGCCTTTTCTGCTGGGACAGACCTACCCGATGATGCTGCCGGTGTGGGCCTACAAGAGTTACAGCGATGTGGACCTGCTGGCACGGCCCGAAGGCATCGCCACCGGACTGATCATTGCCGGAATTATTGTCGTTGCCATCGTATTCTCCCAGCTGCTGACCCGGGCAGCAAAACGCCGCGGGGTGGTTCTGTGATACGCATAAATCGAAATCTTGCCGCCGCCGTACTGGTCACTTTGGTTTTATTGCCGTTTGGAGTGCTGATCATGTGGTCCTTCAGCACCCGCTGGTTCTACCCCCAACTGTGGCCCGCCCAATGGGGGCTGAGAGCCTGGCAATATATCTTCGGTGCCGCCGGCACCCAAATTGTTTCAGGCTTGATTCAGAGTATTCTGGTGGCTCTGGTCACGGCGGCAATCTCTTTGGTGATGGGCGTCCCTGCCGGAAGGGCCCTGGGTTTGTACGATTTCAGGGGTAAAGATTTAATCTCCGTCCTGCTGATGCTGCCGGTTATCGTGCCGCCGCTGTGTGTCGCCATGGGTTTGCAACTGTGGTTTATCAAGCTGGGTTTGTCTGAAACATTTAGCGGTGTGGTGCTGGTTCACCTGACGTTCTGCCTGCCTTACTCGGTTTTTGTCATGTGGGGCGTATTTTCAAATTACAATCCGGACTACGAAAACCAGGCGCGTTCACTGGGCGCAAATTCGTGGCAGGTAATTGCGCGGGTGATGCTGCCGCTGATACTGCCCGGCATCACGGTGGCCGGATTATTTTCCTTCTTACTTTCCTGGAGTCAGTACCTGAGCACATTAATCATCGGCGGGGGAAAAATTACGACGCTTCCTATTTTGCTGTTTGCCCTCATGGGCAGCGGCGACCGGCCGGTAGCCGCGGCGGTGAGCATCGTCTTTGTCACACCGGCATTTCTGGCGCTGCTCTTTAGCGCCAGATATCTGGGTGGCCAAAGCATTCCGGGGGTGCGCTGATGGGTGAGCTGCAATTGAAAAATTTAACCATCCGGTACGGCAGCGCAACGGTGGTTCGCGATTTCAATCTGGCGGTCCTTGACGGGGAGATGGTTTCATTGCTCGGCCCCAGCGGGACCGGTAAAACCACGGTCCTCAAGGCCGTTGCCGGTTTAATCCAGCACCATGAAGGTGAAATCACAATAGACGGACAACCGGTAAAGGATCTGCCCCCCGAAAAACGCAAGGCGGTTATGGTGTTCCAAAAATCCCTCTTGTTCCCGTTTATGAATGTCGAACAAAACATCGGTTTCGGCTTGCGTATGCAGGGACGCCGGGAGCGGGAGATCCGCCGCGAAATCGATCAAATCATGCAATTGACGGAACTGACCGGGTTAGGGTCCCGCAAGGTGCACGAATTGTCCGGCGGCCAGCAACAGCGCGTCAGCCTGGCCCGGGCCCTGGTGCTCAAACCGGCCGTCTTGCTGTTGGATGAGCCGTTAAGCAATCTGGATGCCAACCTGCGGCAGCAGATGCGCGAATTGATCCAGGATATTCAGGCTGAAACACGCATCACAACCCTGTTTGTGACCCACGATCAGGCCGAGGCGCTGATGATATCACACCGTGTCGGCTTGCTTTTGGAAGGACGGCTGCGCCAGGTCGGCCGGCCCAGGGAGCTTTTTTACCGGCCGGCGGATCCCGATGTGGCCCGCTTTTTCGGCGGCTGTAATTTTATCCGGGGCCGGATAAAAGACGGCAACTTTTATTCGGAGTTTGCGACAGTCCCGACGGCGTTGACAAACGGCAACGGGCATTTGCTGACTGCCACCATCCGCCCGGAAGATATTCGCATCACGCCGGAGTCAAAATACGAACTGCAGGGCCGGATTCAGAAGACAAATTTCGAGGGCAGCGCCACCCGCATCTGGGTGCAGTGTAAGGGCAACCGTTTTGTGATCCTCACACCGGATGCCGACTTCTCGCCCGGGCAAACCGTCAGCCTGCACCTGCCACCCGAAAAGATCCGCATATTTCCTGCCGAAGAAAAATCCGTTATAAACGATCCAATCGAATCTTTATAATTGCAGGACACGGATTTTCACAGATACACACAGAACCATAAATAGTTGATAAGCTATGACAAATCACTTAATGACCGACATGCTGCCCCAAATTACTGAATATCTGGCCGGCCGAGACTGGAACGATGTCCCGGTCATGCAGGGCCGCAAATTTGCGGTCACGCCCCTGGCCCAAGGGGAGTACAACCTTAATTATCTGATTGCCTCAGATTCTACCCGGCTCGTCTTTCGGGTGAACATCGGCAGCCAGATTGCTCGCGCTGATCAGATCGTCTACGAGTACAAGGCCCTGGACTTGCTGAGGCAAAGCGGCGTGACTCCACGGCCGCATTATGTCGATGATACGCGCCGATTTTTTGCGCGCGGCATCCTGATCATGGATTACCTTCCGGGCGAAGCCCTGGATTATAATCGGGATATAGCGGATGCCGCCGGACTTTTTGCGACGATCCACCAGGTCGACGTGCCGCCGGAAAAAAATCACCTGATTCGCGACGATGCGCCTTTATCCCTGATATATGAAGAATGCGCCGGACTGCTCCGGCAATATTTTGATTCGGATCTGGCAGATCCGGACATCAGAGATTATCTGACGGATTTATTAAATTGGGCGGATTCGGCCCGGACCGATGAAAAATACTACCAGCAGGATCCCTGGCCGTGCATAGTCAATACGGAAGTGAACTCCGGCAATTTCATTGTTAACCGCAGGCGGGAAACGATTCACCTGGTGGATTGGGAGATGCCCCGCTGGGGCGACCCCTCCCAGGACCTGGCGCATTTTTGCTCGCCGTTGACCACCCTGTGGAAAACCGACTGGCGCATGTCGCCGGCCCAAAAACACGATTTTCTAAAAACCTACAGTCAGCAGATCAAAGACCGCCACCTGCGGGAAACCGTGAAAGAGCGGGTGCGCCTGCGCGACCCATTTGTTTACCTGCGCGGCATTTCCTGGTCGGCCATGGGCTGGGTGGCCTATCAAACCGAATTTTCCGGTATGAAAAACCCGGACACCTGGGCCAAATTGCAGCAGTATATGCGCTTTGAGTTCATCCGTTCGCTATTTGATCCGCTCATCGCCGGATGTTGAAGATCGGATCCGACAATCGAATCAATCTGGATAGCTCCCGTTTTGCCGGCTCCTGTATATGAAAAACCACGCACCCAGTATACCGATTATAATTCCGGCAGCAACATCGGACGGAAAATGGGCACTCACAAACACCCGGGAAACGGCAATTAAGAAAGCATAAATCAGCGGCAAAAAGCGGAATCCAGCATATTTTGTCTGTTTCAGCAAATAATACAAAAACACACCGGACACAAAGGCATCCGTCGCATGACCCGAGGGAAAAGAATTGAATTTGTCGGATGTCTCCAGGAAGCTGAATCCCGTGCCGTAGCCGGGCCGGGCACGGCCCAGTACAATCTTAAAAATCCTGACCACAACCAGCGAAAATATAATCTGGGCTTTTAGATATGCCAGACCGACATTGATGAGCTTGCGGTTTTTCTTAATGAATGCATAAACAAAGAAACCAGCAAAAATAGCATAGAAAAGATACAATCCCCAGTTGGTGAGCAGTTTGGCAATATACAAATAATCCGGCTCCACCAGCTCCCGTGCGGCCTGCCAGATGGGCGTGTCGAAAAAAAACAGGAAAATATTGATCGATAATGCCAGAAGGATGAAAAATATCTTTTCCCATTCCACCCCATTTTTATTGTCACTTTGAATCCGCACGGCACTCATCTCTAAAAGCTGTTCTCAATCAGATCTGTTATAATTTAGGTAAATCATTCGAAACTGGAAAGGCTGGAAGCAGCCTTCACGCATTCAGGCCGCCTGTTTCGTGCAACGGTATGCTTTAGAAACTTTTTTTGACCACCAGGGCATAACGGTGACCGGAGCTGATGATAGACAGCCGGGGGCAGGCAAATAACTTAGCCCCATGCATTGCCGCCAGTGCAGAAATTTGAGATGTGGTCATGGTCAGCTTCGGCCCTTTGCCGCGAACTCTTCTCAGGATATTTTTAATTGATTGAAAATCAAAAAAAGTCATTATGACAAACCGTCGGGACACCCGCAAAAGCTCTGCAAGTAAACTTTCCCGTTGCTGCGCGGCCACCAGGTGATGAGAAAGTCGAATGCATACCGAAGCATCCACACTATTATCCCTTAACGGTATGTGAAATGCGGATGCCGTCATCCATATCTGGGGTGTTTTATATACCTCTTTGGTCATTGCGTACAAAATCTGTCCCATACCAATATCCGCTTGAATCAACAGATCGGTAGCATCAATTAATTGTGAACTAATGCGGCCGCCGCCGCACGGGATCTCAAGCATTGTCGCACAGTGCGGTTGCTGCCCCAAAAGGCGCCTGAGGATTTGATATTCCCGCAGGGTGCTTAAGCGTTTCAAAAGCTTTCGATCATATTTCAGATTGTAATTTCTGGCTTTATCAAAATCTACGTATCGTTGTTCATAAAGATTGGTTGATTTCTCAGTAACTTCATTGGCAGCGTCTCCATCTTTTTTAAGATCAGCAAACTGAGGTATGCTGTCTTGTATCGGGTAAACCCGACTACAATTCAGACACGCAATATCACGCTGCTTAAAATGCAGTTCCCCCCGGCAGGCAGGACACACCAGTATCTTTTTAATTGGCTCTAAATCATTCACTAATTTAGGCTTTCGTTTTTAATCGTGTCAATATCGCTGAAAAAAATACTTTGACTTTCAGTATGTTTTTGATTCGTTTCTGCTTGCGACTGTATAATTTATAACGTCCGGCATCCTGGTAAAATTTTTTAAGGGTCCTTTCCCCAAAGCCGTACTGAACGAGATATGGATCACAGGAGCCGGCACCCAAATCGTTTTCAATGCTTCTGACCAATTTGAGGATGTCATACCATGCAATTTTTTTTCCGTATATAGAACCTGGAAATGACCAGCCACGGGCGAAATCAATCAGGTAAAAATTTGCCTGAACATTACCGGCAGCAGCAGCGGTCAGAATATTTTTAGTGCTTAATGCACCGTGATAGACGCCGCATATGTGCATTTTCTGAACTATCTGAAACAACGGTCCTAAATCGATATCCCTGGCCGCTGCCTGCTTGGGGGCCAGATAATCCCCCAATGGTTTAGTTTTCGGAATTTGACGGGTGCACAGTATCTCGTAGAAACCGTATGCTTTGTAGTAGCCACAGGTCCAAAAATGCGGTATGCTGCATGGAATTCCCTCGCGGTGTAAATGTCCAAGAATTCTAAACTCGCGTTGAGCCCTAAACGTCAATATTTTTGCACGTATGAAATTGGCAAGGCCCCTGTGACGATACATTTTTAGGACAAACGGACCAGCATTATCCAATTGCTCAGACCAAATAAGGCATTTTGCTTCCGCTTTAATGGTATTGTCACGATCGATTTTATATGGCCAAACCAAAGATCCTGCTTTTTCCGGCTGCCTGCCCGACGTTTGCATGATATCCTGTCTAATTATTTCCGGTTAAGTTGGCCAATTATTTCCCCCTCAAGGAAATAAATTGAGCACGATACTGATAGCATACCGGACATTTTTTGACCAGCCTACCCGACAAAATCGTCTAAATATCAACTCAATATAAAACATCATGGTTTGCTTTAAACTGATGCGTTGTTTCGATATTCTGCGGACGGATTAATTGTCTTTCGATTTCGCACCGCGCAGGGTATGTCGTTTTTGAGCGGACAGCACGGCTTTGCGCATGCGCACGGATCGAGGCGTGACCTCCACCAGTTCGTCTTCGCGGATAAAGCTGATGGCCTGTTCCAGGGTGTGCGGTTTGATGGGTGACAGGATGACGTTATCGTCTTTGCCGGCGGCCCGCATGTTGGACAGTTTTTTTTCCTTGCTGGGATTGACGTCGATATCCTGCCCGCGATTGTGTTCGCCGACGATCATGCCCTCGTAGAATGGCTCGCCGGGCACCACAAAAAGCCGTCCACGGGGTTCCAGGTTGAATAAGGCATAGGCCACAGCCTTGCTGCTGCGGTCGGCCACGATGGAGCCGGTATACCGGCTGGGGCACTCCCCCCGGAATTGACCGTAACCGTCGAACAGGGAATGCATGATACCGGTGCCCCGGGTGTCGGTCAAAAACTCATCGCGGTATCCGATCAGCGTGCGGGCCGGCACCGAAAACTCGATGCGCACCCGGCCCTTGCCGTTATTGATCAAATTGGTCATTTTGCCCTTACGCAGTGCAAGTTTTTCGGTCACCACACCTAAAAAGCGTTCTTCGCAATCGACCAGCAGCCGCTCCATGGGCTCGCGCTTTTCACCGTTTTCATAACGAAAAATCACCTGAGGCCTTCCAACACAAAACTCGTATCCTTCCCGGCGCATGGTCTCTATCAGGATGGCCAGCTGAAACTCCCCCCGGCCCTTGACAAGGGTGCTGTCCCGGTCTTCAGTGTCGGCCACTTCGATGGCGACATTAACCAGGGTCTCTTTTAACAGGCGCTCCCGAATGCGGCTGAACTGAATGTATTTTCCCTCCCGACCCCCAAACGGCGAGTTGTTGAAGGAAAACTTAATGGACACCGTCGGTTCATCCACACTGATGCGAGGCAGTGCCAGCGGTGCCTGCTGGTTGCAGATTGTATCGCCGATTTTGACATCGTCAATTCCGGCCAGCACCACGATATCACCCGTCTGAACCTCGTCGACATCCTTTAACTGCATGCCTTCGTACACCTGAAGTTTCGAAACTTTAAGCGGTCGGCTTCGGCCCTGTTCGCCCAGGCAGGCCAGGTTGTCGTTGGACCGGGCCGTGCCGTTAAAAATTTTTCCGACAGCCAGCCGTCCCAGGTAATCCGAATAGCCCAGGTCCGATACCAGCATCTGAAACGGTGCGCTGCGATCATAAGACGGGCCGGGGATCTTATCAAGGATCGTTTCAAAAAGCACCTGGAGGTCCTGACCCCGCTCCTCCAGAGTTTTAGCGGCAATACCATCCCGGCCGACGGCATAAAGCAGGGGAAATTCAAGTTGCTCCTCGGTGGCATTCATATCGATCAACAGGTCGTAGATCTCATCCAGGACTTCGTCGGGCCTGGCGTCGCGCCGGTCTATTTTATTGATGACCACGATAATCTTGAGGCCGGCTTCCAGGGCCTTTTTCAGCACGAACCGGGTTTGGGGCAACGGCCCTTCCGAGGCATCCACCAGCAGAATTGCGCCATCCGCCATGGACAGGGCCCGCTCCACTTCGCCGCCGAAATCCGCATGGCCGGGCGTATCGATAATATTGATCCGAACGCCATGCCACAGGACCGAGCAGTTTTTGGCTGCAATGGTGATACCGCGCTCTTTTTCCAGGTCCAGGGTGTCCATCAGTCGTTCGTCAACCTCCTGGTCGGCCCTGAACAGGCCGCTTTGGCGGAACATGGCGTCCACCAAAGTGGTCTTGCCGTGGTCAACGTGGGCAATAATGGCAATGTTGCGCAGACTGTCGTTGGTCAGTACATCGGTCATGATCAGCTCTTTTCCTATGGGTTCTTTTCCGGTCAGGCCGGAATGAGCAATATAACCATCGACGCTGCAAATACAAGGGATACCGGAATCAGGATCGCTGCAAAAATTTCATATTGCAAAATAAGCTGTCATGCTTGTTCGCCGCCATATTTGATGTTATATGTTACCTGTATCAGGGGTTTCCAATATGATACCTGAATTTTTCCAGCAAACCCGCATGGCAGAACCTATCGATCTACCGACTTAGGCCTTGCTGTTAAGAATACGTGCAAAATTCAGGAAATTTAGGGGCTATTTTCTTCGGAGCCAATCAATGCCGCAAGATTCTCGCGAACGGTTAATCGTCTTCACACGCTATCCGGAACCCGGAACGACCAAAACCCGCATGATACCGGAGCTGGGGGCAGCGGGTGCCGCCGAACTCCAGCGTCAAATGACCGAGCATATCATTTCAAGGGTCAACCAGCTTTGCGGAATACACCCATTAGCGGTCGAAATCCGCCATGAGGGCGGTACCCGAAAACAAATGCGGAAATGGCTGGGGACCGGGTTTGCTTATCGACCCCAGGGCAGTGGGGACATCGGTCTTCGGATGGGCAGGGCCTTTCTGGACGCCTTTGAGCAGGGGTGCGAAACCGTGGTGATTATCGGATCCGATATCCCGGATATCACTACCAAAATCATGCAAAAAGCCTTCATGGTGCTTATTGATCATGATCTGGCGCTGGGGCCGGCCGGTGATGGGGGCTATTATCTAATTGGGGTGCACCGGCGGGCATTCAGGCATTGGAATCCACGATTGTTTACGGATATCGACTGGGGGACGGAAAACGTATTGCCTCAGACGCTGGCCATCGCCGTCGGATTAGGGCTAAATTACAGTCTCCTGGATCCGCTCAATGATGTAGATCGGCCAGAAGATCTTGGCGTGTGGTATCAAGCCGCCGGCGTGCCACCACCACCAACCGGATCAAAACTCATATCCGTTATTATACCGGCCTTGAACGAAGCCCAAACGATTGGACCAACAATTGCCAGACTCAAAAAAAGCAGGCAAACGGAAATCATTGTAGTTGACGGGGGCAGTCGGGACGAAACCCCAGCAATTGCAAGATCATTTGGCGCCAGTGTCCTGACATCAGCACCCGGCAAGGCAATCCAAATGAACGCCGGTGCTGCTGAAGCAACCGGAGAGGTGCTCCTGTTCCTGCATGCCGATACACGTCTGCCGGATAAATTTGAGAATTGCGTGCTGGCCGCCGTGGCGCGCAACGGAAGTTGTGCCGGCGCCTTTTCACTGGGTATCGATTCGGACGCAGTCGCTTTGCGCTTTATCGAGCGCATCGCCAATTGGCGCTCACGCTTATTTCAGATGCCTTACGGTGATCAGGCGCTGTTTGTCTCCCGCCAACTTTTTCATGAAATCGGAGGATATCCGGATTATCCGATTATGGAAGACTTCGAATTCGTCCGTCGGCTGAAACAAAAGGGCAAAATTACCATTTTGCCGGAATCCGTGCAAACTTCACCCCGCCGATGGTCAAATTTCGGTATATTAAAAACCTGGCTGCTTAATCAATTGATTGTCGTCGCCTATTTCCTCGGCATCTCTCCTAAACGCCTTTCCCGATGGTATCGTCGTAACAAAGGGAAGTCCTAAATTAATCCACCCTAAAAATAACAAATATGAAAATTTAAACTGTTTTTGAAAAAAGAAGCAGCTTGTCAGACCGATGCGTAGGCGTCTTAATTTTTTAATGCTGCGCATACTTTTTATAAATTCATTTTTCAGGGCGGAGAAATTACAGCTAAAGTTTTCCCGAGAATTCCCGATAACCAATAAGTTCGGAAATTTTATAATTATCAATTGGCTTGATCTACCATATACGTTTTCGGAAGAATTTTCAAATTATTTTATATATTTATCGCGATTACAAATTTCTTCGAAAACAACAGGCGCCGAAGATCTTTATTAATCCATAAAAAAGAAAAAGCGGTTTCGTTGCTTTTATATTGAAGCCGCTTTTAATTATTCTTATCGATATATGAATACACAAAATCCCCACAAGATCCTGTTTGAGCGACCCAACCTCGAAGAATTAACCCGACACTATACGGTGGTCGATCCGCATTTTCATACGCACTACTCGGATGGATACAATTCAGTTGCTGCCATTGTCAAGAGAGCCCGGGAGTTGAACATCGGCATCGCCATCACCGATCATAATGATATCAGGGGCGCAATTGAGCTTGACCGATACAAAAACCTTCTGAGCATACCGGGCATTGAAATTACTTCAAAAGAAGGAACCCATGTCCTGGTATATTTTTATGACGTTAACGGCATGAAATCATTTTATAAAAATGATCTGCAGCCCAACATGGGCCACGATATCATGAGCTCAACTTCCTTGGAAATGGAAGCGATCATTGAGCGGGCCCGGGCCTTTGATTCGGTGGTGGTTTTCCCCCATCCGCACAGCGCCACCTTTACCGGCATTCACAATTCTTACTTTTCGGAAGAAAGGCTGGAACGCCTATTTAAAATGGTTGATGGCATCGAGGTTATTAATGCCGAAAATCTTAACAAATGGAATCTGCGCAGCGCCTTGCTGGGTTTCAATCTGGATATTGGAATAACCGGCGGCAGTGATGGACACCGCCTGGCCCAGATGGGCAAAGCGGTGAGTTATGCCGCCTGCAAAAACGATCGACAGGCCTTTTTGGATGCCATCAAAAATAAGCAGACCAGAGTGGTTGGCAAGGAAATTGATCTCATCCGGAAAGTAACCTCCAACGGGGTCAAATTGCGTACCAATATTAAAAACTACCCGGACCTGGTGGAAAAAAATCTCAAATACAGCTACACCGTTATCAATTCCAAATCAAAGATATTCACGGACAGCGTCCGGCGCAGTTTAAATGGAAGGTTTAAGGAAAGACGGAAGAAATTCCCGGCGCTGTGACAATTTAACCAAAGCTGAAGACGCACAAAGACCTGAAAAATTTTAGGCATCATCTGGGTCCGCCCGATCCAGAAATTCCGTGCCTCCGCACTCAGGACATGACCGGCGAGATGCTTCCCCGCACTTATCGGCCGTTGCCTCAACCTCGGCAATCATTCCCCGCCACCCGCAGTCAATGCATTCTAATTCCCATTCGCCCATACGACCTCGCTCTAATTGACAACAATTTGAACCGTTCAGTTTAGGTCTATATCACTGTGGGGGGCATGACTGAAGGCAAGAACCTTTTCAACCTTTACCAGCAGTTTTCTTTCCACCTGGGGCATGGGCGACCTTGATTCAGTTTCTGCGGAATAACCGTTCATCATTGCCTGTTCCTCAATTTTTTCCACTTCGCCAACAATTTGGTATCCCTGGTCTGGAGTCGGATCCCAAACGACCAGTGCAATGCGATGATTGTCGCCAAGATTGGCAACGGTTCCCGGGCAAAACCAGGCCGAGACGGCCACATGGTCATCCGATACTTTACTGAACTGCGCCGCAGCGGCAACATGGGGCATACCGGCCGAATCAGCCGTGGCTACAAAAACATGCCCCAGCTTCTCCGCCAAATCAATCGCATAATCAAGATTATTCATAATGAAAATTAGGTTAGTTGACCGGACGCTCTAAACTGATCCAAACTCCGCTTCTCAATCAAAACGGCCCGGTTTTCCCGCACCGCTCGAATCTGGTCGAATTCGATCATCTGGTAAATTACCTTGCGGCCGACGCCTATATATTTGGCGGCTTCGCCAACCGTCATCATCGGAAAGTGTATATAATTATCTTCTTTCATTTATTTTTGTTTAACCTTTCTAAAATAATTGGTTCAAGGTTCAGGGTTCAAAGGTTTCAACCGCTTCATACTTCAAAACTTATCAGATCCAGTATCACAATAAACTAAATAGAACGTTGAGTGAAACGGTTAAGACAGACGATGAAACCGGAATTTTATCGGTATAAGCATGTTGAAGACTTTTTAACCTCGAATGCAGAACCTGATACGTCTGATCATTTAAATCTAAGTCATAATTCGAGTATGACAAGACACTAAACTGCTTTTAGACTTTGAGTATGAGAAATGGCAATATACAGTTTTACACGGCGGATTATTTACGAAAATGCATCATGTAATTGACGTGGGTATTGCCGCCCATCGAATATCGTCTTAGAAAGGGATTATAATGCAGTCCGGTCAGATCCTGTCGGGTCAACCCGGCCTGGCCTGCCCAGTCGTCGAGTTCGGTCGGCTTGACAAACTTGCGGTAGGTGTGCGTCCCCCGCCGCACCATCCGCAGCAGGTATTCGGCGCCGATGATGGCGAACAAAAAGGATTTGAGGTTGCGGTTTAAGGTGGCAAAAATAACGTCACCGCCGGGTTTGACCAGCCGCTGACAAGCCGAAACCACTGAAGCCGGATCGGGAACATGTTCCAGCAGTTCCAGACAGGTGACCAGATCGAACCGGTCGGGGTGCTCCGCTGAAAATGCCTCGGCAGTGGCTAATCGATAATCTACATGTAAGCCGGATTCCTTCAGGTGCATTTTTGCCACCGCCAGCGGCGCCGGACTGGCATCGATTCCGGTAACCACCGCACCCAGTGCTGCCATGGCTTCGGATAGAATTCCACCACCGCATCCCACATCCAGCAGATTTTTGCCGGCCAACGACGCGCGGGTATTGATATAGTCGGCCCGCAGCACATTGATGTCGTGCAGCGGCTTTTGAACGCCATTTTTATCCCACCAGATCGGAGCCATGGCCTCGAATTTGGCAATTTCAGCCGCATCGATGTTGGCATCGCTTGTAGCAGTAAACTCATTTTTCATATTTTAAGCTCCCAGCATCTGCAAAGGTTAACCATGAAAATAAAAAGTACAATTCAGTGATTGCATCGTCAAGACCATAAGCGCTTAAAATATATTGACAGCCGCTCCATTTTTTGAAACGTTCCATTTGCCGAAGTATTGAAGTCGTTCCTACAATTGATATTGTCTCAGAGAGTATGTTTAATTTTTTTAGCCTGACAATTTCTTTTTTCTTCCTTTTGTTTATAAGTGCGTTAGAGGGAGTTTTCTTTTCGATGGGACTTGACGTATTTCCGACAAGCGGCTGGCTGAACCTTGCCTGTGGTGTCGACGCCCAAATGCAAAAATTCAAGCCTCTGAACTTTTGAACCCTGAACCTCTGAACCCTTTCAGAAGATCTGTGACCATCTGTGTCCGAACAATATTAAAACAGGAGCATAAAAATGAATCTGGCCAAATTTCCACGCAGACGCTACACCGCGGGGCAAACCCCGATCGAAAAACTCTCCAAACTGTCCGATGCCCTTGGCGGACCGACAATTTACATGAAGCGCGACGATTTGCTCGGGCTGGCCGGCGGCGGCAACAAAACCCGAAAACTGGAATTTCTGGTGGCCGATGCCCTGGCCCGGGGCGCCGACACGCTGATCACCTGTGGCGCGGTGCAATCCAATCATTGTCGACTGACCCTGGCCGCGGCGGTAAAAGAAGGATTGAAATGCCGGCTGGTTTTAGAAGAGCGGGTTGCTGACAGCTACAACCCGCAAGCCGCCGGCAATAATTTTCTGTTTAAATTGCTGGGAGTTGAAGCAATCAAAGTGGTCCCCGGCGGCGCCGACATGATGCGTGAAATGCAGCAGGTCGCCGAAGCGGTGGCCTCGGAAGGGCGCAAGGCTTATATCATCCCGGGCGGCGGCTCCAATCCGATTGGTGCCACCGGCTATGTGGCCTGTGCGGAGGAAATTTTAAACCAGATGTTTGAGACGGGTCTTAAAATTGACCGGGTGGTCTGCGCCAGCGGCAGCACCGGAACCCACGCCGGTTTGATTACCGGATTTATCGGCAACAACAGCAACATTCCGGTTGTCGGCATCAATGTCAGCCGCCCAAAAGATGTCCAGGAAAAAATGGTCTATGATCTGGTCAAGCAAACGGCGGCACATGTCGGCATCAATTCCGCGATCCCTGGGGACGCTGTTCTGTGCTTTGGCGATTACGTCGGGCCGGGTTATTCCCTGCCGACCCCGCAGATGGCGGAAGCGGTGCGAATGCTGGCCAGGCTGGAGGGAATTCTGATGGACCCGGTTTACACGGGCAAAGCAATGGCCGGTCTTATTGATCTCATCCGCAAAGGCTTCTTCAGCAAGGAAGAAAACGTAATGTTTGTCCACACCGGCGGCTCGCCGGCCTTGTATGTGTATATGGAAGAAATACTGAAATAAGCGATTATTGGGAATTCTAATTTCCGGATAAGTCCCACTGTGGTCGATATCATTGGCTGCTTGGAAAGCATGGAGCATGGGGCAAAGGGCATAGGGTAGGAAGAATGAAAATCGAGGAATTAAAAACACCGGCATTTTTAATTGACCTTCCCAGGTTAAAAGCCAACGTTCAAATGATGAAAGCGCGGGCGCAGAAGAATTCGGTAACCCTCCGGCCGCACGTCAAAACTCACAAAACGGTTGAAATCGCCAAAATGCAGACATCGGCTGAGGCACCCGGTATCACCGTATCGACCCTGGCCGAAGCCCGTTTTTATCAAAAAGCCGGATTTAATGACATCACCTACGCCTTTCCCATTACGGCCAACAAGTTGAGCGAAGCGGCCGGTCTTAACGCCGACCTTCAAGTTTTCAACATCCTGCTGGATCAGCCGCAAACCCAGTCGGCGGTTGAAGCCTACGGCCGGCAGCACGGTATCAAGTTTAATGTTTTTTTAAAAGTAGACTGCGGGTATCATCGGGCCGGCGTTGATCCGTCAAAGCCCGAAAGTGTTCAGTTCGCCCACCGGCTGGCGGCTTCCGGTTTCATCGTATTCAAAGGAATCTTAACCCACGCCGGCCATTCATATCACTGCAGCAATCCTGCTGAAATCGTTGCGGTTGCCAAACAGGAACGCGACCTCATGGCTCAATTTGCCGACCGCTTGCAGGAAAACGGAATTGCATGTGAATCCATCAGTGTCGGTTCAACCCCCACTGCCATGCATGCGCCCGACTGGCAAGGAGTCACGGAAATTCGCCCGGGCAACTATGTCTTTTTTGACAAGTTTCAGGCTGATATTGGATCCTGCCGCCGGCAGGAAGTCGCGGCCACGGTTCTGACCACCGTAGTAGCCCATTACCCGGCCCACAACCAGATGCTGATTGATGCCGGTGCCCTGGCGCTTTCCAAGGATTTAGGCGCAGATCATCTGGGCCGTGAAATTGTATTCGGGACCGTACGGAATCATCCCCAACTGAGGATTTTCAGTATCTCCCAGGAACACGGTCTGATTACCGCCAACGACCCGCTGGCATTTGAAAAGCATCCTGTCGGAAGCCTGCTGCGGATCATCCCCAACCATTCCTGCCTGACTGCCGCCCTGTTTCCAAAATACCACGTCGTTGACGAAGATCAGGTCGTCGACGAATGGACACCGATGCGAGGATGGTAGGTGTATATTAAGCGAGTCGTCCCCTTCAGGTTTGAAGTGCACCCAGGCATTTGTCAAAGAGACCGACCCTGCGGTGCAGCGGTGGAGCTTGGTTCTTTTTGCCCTTGACTCGCATCCCTGCAGCGTGTTATGCCTCGGCCTTCGATGAAGCTTAAGCCATGGCCGAAGATGGAGCCGATGTCGTCGTCGCCCATTTGTCCGTCACCCCCCTAAGGGTCCATCGGGATGACCGCCGCAACGATCCTGAAAGAAGCTCCGGGCTAGGCGACGCCGCCAAAAAGTGCCAATTCCGATGTGGTCACGTTCTGCCATCCCGGCCCCATCCCCATGCCCGAAGATGCCCAGCACATCAACGGATTTTGCGGGGCCTCCAGCATTGAGCGACTGCACACCGGAATTTGCCTTTAATGAATAGATAGGGATTCGATGTCGCTCCTCGTCACTATGTCATTGCTAAACGGTTTGACACTGGCAGCACTGCTGTTCATCACCGCCAGCGGGCTGACGCTGTCTTTTAGCCTGATGCGTGTTGTCAACCTGACCCATGGTGCATTTTATATGGCCGGCGGCTTCATCGGCGTGTCCGTGATCAAGGCCACCGGCAGCTGGCTTTTGGCCCTGTTGGCGGGCGGCGGTGTTATGGCAGTGGCAGCCCTGCTGGAAGAGAAGTTCCTGCTGCGACGGGCCCGCGGCAATGACCTGATAGAGACCCTGATCTCGCTGTCGGTGGCTATCATCATCGGTGACCTGGTTCTGGTCATCTGGGGTGGCTACCCCAAAACCATTGAAATCCCTGCGATGCTGAGCGGCATCTGGACCCTGCCGGTGATCGATATGGTCTACCCCGTATTCCGGATTTTTACGTTGGGTTTGGCCATTTTGATAATCGTTGGCCTGTGGCTTTTCCTCAAGAAAACCAACCTTGGAATCACCATCCGGGCCGGTGTCGATAATTTCGAAATGGTGTCTGCCTTAGGGATCAATGTCCGTCGGCTGTTTACAATCGTCTTTTGCCTTTCCGGCTTTTTGGCCGGTGTTTCCGGCGTTGTGGGCGGAACGTTTATGATGCTGGTGGTGGGCGAAGACTGGCGCATTCTGACCCTAACGCTGATCGTGATCATCATCGGCGGTATGGGCAGTTTAGGGGGCACCATCGCCGGTGCACTGATAACCGGTTTGGTCTATAGTTTCGCTACAGCCTATATTCCTGAATTTTCGTTGTTCATACTGTTTTTGCCCGTGGCCGTTATCCTTTCTATCAGGCCCCACGGACTGTTTGGTGCAAAGGCATAATCCAATGCGATTCTCCCGCATACCTAAAACAGTCGTAGTGCTGTCGTCCCTGGCGATATTGGTCGTGGTGCCGTGGATCGCTTCGGATTATTTCGTCATGATGTGTATCCGCGTCATGTATTTCGGAATGCTGACCCTGAGCCTGTGCTTTCTGGCAGGTGAATTGGGGGTTGTTTCGTTGATGCAGGCTTCGTTTTTCGGTATTTCGGGGTACTTCATCGCCATCTTGCAGACCCGCTACCAGCTCCCATTTCCGATTCCCCCCTTGGTCGGCATCGGGATGGCGGTCTTGTTTGCCGCTTTGGCAGGGCTGCTGGTGATACGCGCGCGGGGCATATATTTTTTGATGCTCACCCTTGTGCTCGGTCAGCTCGTCTGGGCGCTGGCGAGTCAATGGGCATCGGTCACCCGAGGTGATTCGGGCATTACCGACATATTTGCGCCGGCCATATTCGGGATCTCAACCGAAAAGTCAAAGGGTGCGTTCTATCTGTTTGAGCTGTTTTTCTTTTGTGGTGTGATTTACTTTCTGGCGGCATTGAAACGTTCCCCATTCGGGCTGATGCTGCGCGGCATTCGCGATAGCGAGAGCCGGATGGCGATGCTGGGTTACCCGGTTTCGCTTCTGCGCTATATGGCGTTTATTTTTGCCGCGTTCGTGGCCTCCATGGGAGGCGTTTTCTTTGCCTACTTTACCGGTCTGATCAATCCCCACGCTGTTTCGTTAACCGCCAACGTCGAATCCCTGCTTTCGGGAATTTTGGGCGGTATTCAGACCTTGTTCGGGGCCATCTTGGGGACCGCAATTCTAAAAATTCTGGATGTGGTTCTGAGCGGTATCACCCAGCGATATTTGCTGATTATGGGTATCTTGTTTTTGATTACAATTATGTTCGCGCCCCAAGGGGCTGCCGGGGCTTTGAAGCGCCTGTGGGATCATGTTGCATTGCGAACTCTGGGAAGCCGGGCGCCCGTTAGGGGTGCCGGCGACAAAACCATTAATGAGGACACCAAATAGGAAAGGAAAAGAAAAATGAAAAGAAAAAATTGGGTTATCGCAATTACTGTCGTTATCTTTTTTATCGGTGCCATAACGGGCAATGCGCTGGCATTGGACGAAATCCGCATCGGTACCATTGGCCCGACCACCGGTTGGGCAACCATTTTCGGCCAGGGCTGTCTCAATGGCATCAAATTGGCTCTTAGCGAATACAATAACGAATTCAATGGTGTCCCGATCAAGGTCTTTAGCGAGGATACCAAGGCCGATGTGGAAGTCATGCGGACCAAATTGGACTCTCTCAAGAATCGCGACAAAGTCCATTTGATCATCGGGCCTTCGTTGGGGCATGAAGGTATGGCGGCAGTGGATTGGGGCGCACGAAACCCCCAGGTTCCCATGCTGATCGGCTATTCCGCTCCGGAAGACATTACCATGCGCAAGGCAACCAACAGTGTCATCCGTCCCGGCTGGACCGGCGCCCAGGTGATCTTTAATTTCGGCCAGTTCTGCGCCAAAGATCTGGGATATAAAAGAGTTATCATCGTCGGGCAGGACTACTCTTACCCCTGGGACCAGGCCGCTGGTTTCATCAGGGGGTTTTTGGAAAACGGCGGTGAAAAAGTCGAACGTATCTGGCATCCGGTGGAGGCCGTTGATTTCAGCTCGATCATGGCCAAGCTGATGAGCATGTCTAAGGAGTACGACGCCGTCTTGAACAATTCCGGCGGTGCCCAGGTGGTCGCCTTCTTCAAACAGTGGAAACAGTTCGGACTGGACAAAATCTATCCCCAGATCCTGGGGCAAGCCAACGTGCCGATCGTGTCGATGCTCTCCGAACTCGGAGATTCTGCTTTGGGAGTCTACTCTTCACTGCACTACTACGACGGCAACCCATCGGCGGCCAACCAGAAATTCCGTGCAAGCTTTAATAAGAAATACGGCCACTACCCGGACGTGATCGCTGTCCAGGGTTACGACGCCGTGCATGTTGCCTTTAAAGCCATGAAGGCCATAAACGGGCAGGTGGATGATCCAGAAAAATTCATCGCCGCCCTGCGCCAGGTGAAGATGAGTGTCGACGAATCTCCGCGCGGTCCGTTTTATTTCGATAAATATGCCAACCCGGTGCAAAATATTTACATCAAGAAGGTGGTCAAAAAAGACGGCCAGCTGATGAACGAGGCCGTAAAGACCTATACGAATGTTTCCCAGTTCGGCCCCTATGCCGATATGGCCGACAAGTACATGGCGGCGCCCGCCACCACCCGTGACTACCCGCCCGGAGACAAGGCCGCCTATTTCATGGAGATCGAAAAATACTTCGGCAAGGACTATGTCGAAAAACTAAAGCAGAACAACGGCTGGGTGGATTAGCCCCAACCCGGACAAGCCGGAATGGAAAAATGAAGGTTTTCTGCCGCAGGCGGATCAGTGTTCAGGTTTCGGGATCTGGCAATTCGCTTTCCTGACACCCGAAACCTGACACCTGAAACCTAAAATTGGCGTCACATTATAACAGCACTCTTGCTGACCCGCAGGATCCGCTTTTACCGACTAAGTGTCGGGCATAGAGCTGATTATACCAAGTGAATTCGGCTGGCAAAAATTCAGGTATTAGCATAACGTAATTCCAAGACGTTGAGCTTTCAGAAGGTTCGATCACGTGCATGCGCTGGTTTTAAAGAACGTATCCAAATCATTCGGAGGCATCGATGCGGTCAGTAAGGTCGACCTTACCGTAATGACGGGCGAAAGCCGTGCCCTGATCGGGCCCAATGGGGCCGGCAAGTCAACCTTATTTAATTTGGTCACCGGTGAAATCCCTTTGGACGAGGGTCGGATTCTGCTGTTCGGCAAAGACCTTACCCGTGAGCCCGTGCAAAAACGCATTGCCTGGCAACTGGGCAGGACCTATCAGATTTCCAACCTGTTCACGCAGTTGACGGTCCAGGAGAACCTGTTTTTGGCTTCCTGGCAGACCCGGAGACAAAAAGCCTCTTGGGCCGCCACACTGTTTCGTTCCTGGCGCAAATTTGATAATCAACGCCGCCACCTCGCCAAGATTGCCCATCGGGTCGGATTGGGGGACAAGCTCGACATGACGGTCGACGAGCTTTCCCACGGAGAACACCGCCAACTGGAGTTGGGTATCACACTGGCCCACATGCCCAGGATACTGCTGCTGGACGAACCCATGGCAGGGCTTTCCGCAGCCGAGAGAAGATTTATGACCGAGCTGATCATGGGCCTCAAGCCCGAGATTACCGTGGTCATCATCGAGCATGACATCGATGTGGCGTTTAGTATTGCCGACCAGGTATCCGTGCTGCACCATGGCGCCATTATCGCTGAGGGAAGCCCTGAGCAGATCAAGAACAATCGAGATGTTCAGCAAATTTACACCTTTAGCCGGCAGTCAAAAGATTCCCATCATGCCTGAAGCCCTGTTGAACATAGAACACCTTGATGCCTACTACGGCAAAAGTCACATTCTGCAGGACGTAAACCTGCAAGTACATCCCGGGGAACTGGTGGTGGTAGTAGGCCGCAACGGCATGGGCAAAACGACCCTGCTCAAATCGGTGATGGGGCTGCCGCCCCTGCTCAGAACCGGGTCGATCTCTTTCGATGGCCTGGAAACGGTCAAGATGCCCACGCATGATATTACCAGCTTGGGGATCGGGTATGTACCGCAGGGACGGATGCTGTTTCCCTCTTTAACCGTAGATGAACACCTGCGTTTTGCCTGGCGCCGGAACGGGGCGAATTCCCAGTGGTCCCCCGAGACGGTCTACGATCTGTTCCCGGAGTTGAATAAACGAACTCAAATCTCCGGCACCCTTTTGAGCGGCGGCGAACAGCAGATGCTGGCCATCGGTCGCGCCCTGGTCACCAATCCGATTCTATTAATGATGGACGAACCGTCCGAGGGCTTGTCCGGATTGGTCATCCATCGGGTGGAAGAGGTGTGCCGCAATTTGAGTTCCGGCGGTATGGCCATTTTGCTGATCGAACAGAATATAGAGATGGCGCAGTCCTTGGCCCAACGCGCCTATGTCGTCGTAAACGGCCACATCGCCCGGGAATTGTCAGGCGCCACTCTGGCGGCTGATCCAAACCTGCTGCAAGAATCGCTGGGAGTGACCGCCGGCACCGGCGACCGGCCGGCGGTGCAACCCGGGGAGACCCAGGCAGATACGGCGATCGAGGAGCCCGCGGCCGCAGAGAGCCCCGCAGCCGTCGTTGGGGCCACCGCGCCGACACTGTGGAGCGGTACCGGTCTGCGAGAGGCTCAGGTACCTGAAAAGACGACACTTATTGCCCCGGTGCGGGGCGCCCATTCGCCGGTATTGCAGGTATCAGTGGCCGACGCCATCGACCGGGCCGCCTATATCGCCGGGACCTTCGACACCAAGGCCCGGGATCTGCTGTTTATCAAATCCTGCCTGGACCGCCAGCGCCTGCGCACCATTACGGTGGATCTGTCCACTTCGCGCAAACCCTCCCCGGCGTCCATCAGCCCCACGGAGGTGGCCCGACACCATCCGCAAGGAATCGGGTCCGTATTTACCGGCGACCGCGGTTCAGCTGTGGCCGGCATGGCCCGGGCATTCACCCGTTTCATGGCAGGGCGCCGCGATGTGGGCGGCATCATCTCGGCCGGAGGCAGCGGCGGCACGGCCCTGGTGACTCCGGCGATGCAAAGCCTGCCGGTGGGCATGCCCAAAGTGATGGTTTCAACAGTCGCTTCCGGCAATGTCCGCCAATACGTCGGCCCTTCAGACATCTGCATGATTTATTCGGTCACCGACGTAGCCGGCATCAATCGTATCTCGGCCAACGTGTTGTCCAACGCCGCCCACGCGCTGGCCGGCATGATCGGGTTTCGCCAGGAGGCGGATCATTCCCGGCTGCCGGCTATCGGACTGACGATGTTCGGGGTCACCACCCCCTGCGTTCAAGCGGTCGCCAAAGCGCTGAAAATGCGCTATGACTGCCTGGTGTTCCATGCCACCGGCACCGGGGGTCAATCCATGGAAAAACTGGCCGAATCCGGTCTGCTCGAAGGCGTCATCGACGTTACCACCACCGAAGTGGCCGATTTTCTGGTGGGCGGCGTCATGAGCGCCGGCGAGGATCGAATGGGAGCCATCATTCGCAGTCAAATCCCCTATGTGGGTTCCTGCGGGGCGCTGGACATGGTCAATTTCGAAGCCCTTGACTCAGTGCCCCAAAAATTTAAGGACCGTAATTTGTATGAGCACAATCCCCAGGTCACCTTGATGCGCACCACTGCGGCGGAAAACCAGTCATTTGGCCGCTTCATCGCCGCCAAGCTCAACCAGATGGAGGGGCCCGTGCGGTTTTTGCTGCCCCTGAAAGGGGTTTCGCTGATCGATGCCCCCGGCCAACCGTTCCACGACCCGGCGGCCGACCGCATGCTGTTCGACACCCTGGAAAGCGAATTTCGACCGGGCCCCAATCGCCGGCTGGTCAAACTCGACCTGAATATCAATGATCCGGCCTTCGCCCAGGCGCTGGTCGATCACTTTTTGGAAATAATGCTAATGCAGTAATAGTTATGGACTTCTCATTAACACCCGGTTTTGCCGGACGCAGATTGGATTAGGTTTCAGGTGTCAGTGTTCAGGTTTCAGGTTTCAGAATTGAATGATTCGATTTCCTGATACCCGAAACCTTATTAGAAGTCAATTTTGTGCAAAAAAATAGAATGGTGTTATTTTTGAAGACTTGTAGCGAGTGTAAATTCTTGATTGTTAAGGTAAACTTGCCGTCGAGCATCGCCCTTCGAGAGCCTCAGGATCTAACGACCGGATCAAATGAGAGGGTCGAAAGATCAATTTTAAAAACGGGCGGAGCGAAGCGACATCCATAAATATTCAATCTACAATCTTCAATTTTCAATTCCGGCTTGTCCGGGTTAGGAGATTAATTATGGCCCGTTTCACCCGACAACAGATTCTAGATCGACTCAACGCAAAGATTCGCAGTGGACAGCCCATCGTCGGCGGCGGCGCCGGCACCGGACTGTCGGCCAAATGCGAGGAGGCCGGCGGCATCGACCTGATCGTGATCTACAACTCAGGCCGCTACCGCATGGCCGGCCGGGGATCGCTGGCCGGTCTCATGCCTTACGGCAATGCCAATGACATCGTAATGGAGATGGCCCGGGAAGTGCTGCCGGTCACCCGCAACACCCCGGTGCTGGCCGGTGTCAACGGCACCGACCCCTTTTGCATCTTCGACCTCTTTCTCGACCAGCTCAAGGCTGTTGGCTTTGCCGGGGTACAGAATTTCCCCACGGTGGGGCTCATCGACGGCATCTTCCGGCAAAATTTGGAGGAAACCGGGATGGGTTTCGGGCTGGAGGTGGATATGATCCGGTTGGCGCATGCCAAAGACATGTTGACGACGCCTTATGTGTTCTCCGAAGACGATGCCATTGCCATGACCGAGGCCGGAGCCGATGTCATCGTCTGCCATATGGGGCTGACCACCGGCGGCAATATCGGAGCCGACACGGCCAATACTCTGGACGATTGCGTCGATTATGTCAACGCCTGGAGCGCAGCCGCGCTCAAAAAACGCCGGGACGTGATCATCCTGTGCCACGGAGGTCCGATCTCCATGCCGGCAGACGCCGAATACGTTTTGAAGTGCTGTCCGGCGTGCAACGGATTTTACGGGGCCTCCTCGATGGAGCGGCTGCCCACCGAAAAGGCCCTCACGGCCCAAACCAGGGAGTTTCTCAACATCAAACGCAACTGATAGCGGCCCCAGAAACAGGTTATGAAAAGGTTTCAGGTGTCTGGTGTCAGATTTCAGGAAAAACAGAGGACAGACGGTTATTGGTTATCCGTGTATCAAACCTCAAACCGCGTAGCACTGAACCTTGAACTCTGAACCTTGCGTGTGGGGTCGCAGCCCGGAGGGCGAAGCCCCAAACTCTGAACCCAAAACATCCAGAATCCAGCATCAAGTATCCAGTAGGAGGAGTGCCATGAATATTTACGGGTGGGTTATTCTGACGGTCATTATCGCGATAATTCTCATCGCGGTAGGGCTCTGGTTCATCCGGTCCTTTTATCGCCGATCGTCTAAGGAGATCGCCTTCGTTCGCACCGGACTGGGGGGGCAGAAGGTGATCATCGACGGTGCCGCCTTTGTTTTTCCGATTTTTCACGATGTCACCGAAGTTCATCTCAATACCATGCGCCTGTCGGTAGTACGCGATAAGGACAAAGCATTGATCTCCAAGGACCGCATGCGCGTGGACGTGGCCTTGGATTTTTACATCCGGGTCCGCAAAGAGATCGACAGCGTCACCATCGCCGCACAGACCCTCGGGCGCAAGACGGGCAAGCCCGACGAGCTGCGCGAGATGATGGAAGGCAAATTCGTCGATGCGCTGCGGGCCACGGCCGCCGGTATGACCTTGGAAATGCTCCATGTGAATCGCAGCCAGTTCGTTCAAACCGTGGGGCAGACGGTGGCCGAATCCCTGGAAAAAAACGGGTTTGAACTTGAAACCGCCAGCCTGATCGACCTCGACCAGACCGATATGGAATACTTCAATCCCTCCAATGCTTTTGATGCCGAGGGCTTGACCCGGTTGACGGATGAGATCGAGCAGCGCAAGAAAACGCGCAACGACATCGAGCAGGACACCCTGATCCAGATCCGTTCCAAGAACCTGGAAACCGAAAAGCTGAGTCTGGATATTGAACGCGAGAGCGAATATGCCCGCCTGGCCCAGGAAAAGGAGCTGGAGTTCCGCCGGGCCCAGCAGCAGGCTGATTTGGTCCGCGAACGCGCCGAGCGCAAGCGTGAGTCTCAGGTGGCTGACATCATGGCCAACGAACAGATAGAGAAGGCCGCCATCGCTTCCGAGCGCCAGCTGCAACAGGACCGCATCGAGCAGCAGCGTGACATCGAGGCCATGGAGATCGAACGGCGCAAATTGATCGAGCTGGCCGAGCACGCCCGGACGATTGCCGTGGCCGAATCCTCCGAGGCCGAGACGGAGGCACGCGCCAAGGCCGATGAGGTGCGCGCGGCGGCCATTTCGGCCGAAGAAGCCGTCTTTACTGCCCGGGAGAAGGCCCAGGCGGAGCGTAAAAAGCAGGTGGAGTTGATCCTGACGGCCCTGGAGGTGGAAAAGGACCAGCTGCGGCATAAAACCCGCATCGCCACCGAAAAGGCGGTGGCCGCCGAGCAGGCGGACATTGCACGCATTGAGGCCGATTCCTTTGCCGAGGCCGAAAAAACCCGTTCGAAAGCCTATCAAATTCGACACCAGGTCGAATCCGAGGGGGTCCGGCTCATGGCCGAGGCCAACAACATCGCCAGCCCCGAAGCCCGGGTGTCGGCCCTGCGAATGCGCCTGATAGAAAAACTCGACACGATTATCCGCGAGAGCGTCAAGCCCATGGAGAAAATCGAAGGGATCAAGGTGATTCACCTCGACGGCCTGACGGTGCCGTCCGGCGGTGGATCCACGGACGGCGAAGGCGGGCTTACCGACCGGCTCGTCAGCAGCGCCCTGCGCTACCGCGCCCAGGCCCCTATCTTGGACCACCTGTTGGGCGAAATCGGCATCGATGCCGGCGACCCCAGCAAACTCAAACAACTGCTGGCTGAACTGCAGAAGGATCGTCCCGCAGGGGACAAGGAGAAGTAGAATATCCGGTCCCAGAGGACCAGGTATTGGAGGAGGAAAAAGATGGTCAAGGTTTATCGGTCCACGGTCCTGAATGCCCCGGCCGATCGGGTGTGGCGGGATCTTCGGGATTTCAACGGGTTGGCCAACTGGCACCCGTTGATCGTATTAAGCCGCATCGAAAAAGGTCACCCGGCCGACAAGGTCGGGTGCGTCAGAGTCATCCAGCACAAAGACGGCGCTCAGGTCCGGGAAAAACTGCTGTCGCTGTCGGATTACGACTACGCCTGTATTTCCGCTATCATAGACAGCCCTATGGCGCTGCGCGATTACATTGCCACCCTGCGGCTGTTTCCCGTCACCGAGGGCAATCGCTGCTTCATCGAGTGGTCTGCGGAATTCGATTGCCCGCCGGAAAAAGTTGCCGAACTGACTGAGACTGTCAGCGGCGGGATGATTCAGATCGGGCTGGACGCATTGAAAAAACGCTACGGGCAATTATGAAGATCAACGTCATTCAATCGGCCGTCATTGACGCCCCAATCGATCGGGTGTGGGCCGTGCTGCGTGATTTCAACAGTCACGACCGGTGGCACCCGGCCGTGGCCCGCAGCCGCATGGAAAACGATGTCGCCGGGGATGTGGTCGGTGGCGTGCGACGATTCAGCCTCAGCGACGGCGCCGAGCAGCGTGAGCAGCTGCTTAGCCACAGCGACCGCGATTACACCTATACTTACTGTATTCTGGACTCGCCTCTGCCTCTATTTGACTACAAGGCCACGGTTCGCCTCAAGCCGGTGACCGACGGCAATCGGACCTTCTGGGACTGGCGCTCGCAGTTTCGCGCCCCGGACGATCGCGCGGCGGAACTGGAAAACCTGGTTGGCCGGCAGGTCTGCGTAGCCGGGTTCGGAGGTCTGCGAACGTTTCTGGCCGACCAGGCGGCGCCCCCCCGGCCACCATTCCCCGAAGCGGCGGCGGCGGTGCCGGCGACCGCAGGTGGCGAGCACCTGCCTTCCAGGGCGGTGGTGGTGGCGACTGCCGGAGGTCCCGAGGCCATGTCCCTGACCGATGTGACAATCTCTGCACCCGGCCCTGAGCAGGTGCGCATCCGTCAGACCGCCATTGCGGTCAACTACCTCGATCTCAAGCATTGCCGGGGAGTCGTTGCGGGCTTTGATTTCCCGGGGACACCGGGTATGGAAGGGGTGGGTCAGATCATCGATGTGGGGCAGCAGGTCAATGGCTTATTCCCGGGTGACCGCGTCGCCTACATAAGCCGAACGCCCGGTGCCTATGCCGACATCCGCTGTATCGAGGCCGATGCCTGTATGCCCCTGCCCGATGGCGTATCCGATCAGGACGCTTCAACATTGCTCAAAGGCATTACGGCGGCGTTGCTGCTTGGCCGGGTGTTCAGGGCCGCCCCGGGCGCAACAATCATGATTCAGGCGGTTGCCGGCGGCCTGGGCCATCTGCTCAGCCAATGGGCCAAATCTATGGATCTGACTGTCCTTGGCACGGTATCCACTGCCGCGAAAGCCAAGTTCAGCCGCGACTGCGGCTGCGACTACCCCATTGTGGTCGCGGAAGATAACCCGTTGGCGGCCGATGTGATGCGCATCACCAATGGACGCGGGGTTAACTACTGGGTTCAGAGCAGCGGCGCCCTTGGCCTCGATACCGCCGTCGCTTGTCTGTCCCGCTGCGGACACTGCGCCGTTATCGGCGATCGCAACGGACAGCCCATCCCGATAGACGTGAACGTATTGCAGCAGCGCTCCCTGACCGTGTCGGCCCCGGTCTGTTTCGATTATTTTGACGATCGGCCTTACCTGCAGCGCCTGGTCCATCAACTGTTCGCAAAGATTCAAAACCGCGTGATCATCCCCGCCATCGAAGCGTTTCCCCTAAGCCAGGCGACTGAAGCCCATCATCGAATCGAAACCCGACAGACCATGGGTGCCGTCGTTCTGACTCCCGGCGTGTGACCCCCGGAAACTGTTCATTGGTGAAACGGTTCTGGCCGCAGCCGGTGTCGGCCTCCGGTGGTTCCGGCAAAACCGGATCAACGTAACCCTCGAACCGGCCGACATCCTGAAATACATGGCGCAAACCCAATTCGAAAATTTGAGTTTCCCAATTGTAATTGACTTTTTTATCAGAAAATTCTATTTAGCGACATTAGCTCGGGGGGACCTGTCTTTCCAATTTCAAATCAATTTTCAATCTGCACTTTACAGCTCTCATTATTAACCATTTAAAACAGAAGGAGGATGGTATGAAGAAATTGATCATCACGGGATTAGCAGTTGCTATTGCAATGACCTTGCTGGCGGTTCCGGTTATGGCGGACAAAACCATGGATCAGATCGAAAAGACCGGCAAGATCAAGCTGGGATTCCGGGAGGGCTCGATTCCCTTTGCTTTTGTCGATCCCAAGGTCGGCAAGCATGTCGGGTTTTCAGTGGACATGGCCGGTGAGTTGGCCAAATATTTGGGTATGCGCTTTGGCAAGACCATTGAAATCGTGCCGTTTACGGTAACTCCCAAAACCCGCATCCCCATGGTCGTCAACGGCACCGTCGACGTTGAAATGGGCTCGACCACTTATACCCAGAAACGCGAGGAGCAGGCTGATTTCAGTCTGATCTTTTTTTTCTCGGAGACAACCTTTCTGGTGGCCAAAGACAGCGGCGTTCAACGCCTTGAGGATCTGAACGGCAAATTGGTCGGAGCTGCCCGGGGTACCACCAACCTGAGAGCAGTCGAAAAGCTAGCTGACGAAGGCAAGTTTAAACCGGCCAACATCGTTGTCACCGAAACCCATCCCCAGGGCATGCTGGCTCTAAAAAGCGGCAAGATCGACGCCTATTCCACCGACCGCAGCCTGCTGGAGGGATTGCGCATGAAGGACCAGAATCCGGACAAATGGATGACGGTTCCCTTTGCCATCGCCTATGAACCTTATGCCTATATCATGCGCGAGGGCCAATCCGACTTCCGCGACTTTGTCAACAATACAATTCTGTGGTCCATCCATAACGGAAAATTTTTTGAACTGTACGAAAAATGGATGGGACCCAATGGGGTCGTTCCCATTCCCATGTCGGAAGCCTACAAACAATACCTCGAGATGATCGTTTATCCGATAGACGACGGATGGTGGAAGAAATAGAAAAATTGGCTAAAATTCAAAATGCCTAAATTGCCTAAAATTAAGGAGGGGGCTATCGCCCCCTTCGATTTTATATTCAGGTCAATAGTATAATCAGGAACGGATCGATGGGATTTGCATACGATTTCGACTGGGGGGTCCTGTGGCGCCAGCCCTATGGGATGTGGTTGCTGCAGGGACTGTGGCTGACCATCAAGATCGGCTTTTTGGCCTGGATCATCGCCTTTTTTCTGGGAATTTTCGTGGGCACCCTGCGGGTAACCCCCTGGCGCTGGTTGCGCTTTATCGCCACAGCCTATACCGAAGTGTTTCGCAATATTCCTTTTCTGGTTCAGCTGTTCTTCTGGTATTACGCCGGCCCCATGATTTTCGGAGAAGATTTGGGACGTCAGATCAACCGGATAATGGGCCTTAACTACTACACAGCCATTCTTGCCCTGGGATTGTACACCGCCTCCCGGCTGGCCGAACACCTGCGGGCCGGGTTTTCCTCCATCGGCCGCGACCAATATCAGGCGGTGCTGTCTACCGGAATGTCCCAATACCAGATGTACCGCTACGTGATCATCCCCTACGCCCTGCGCATCATTATGCCGCCGCTGACCACCGAGTTTCTGACCATATTCAAAAATTCATCGGTGGCCATGACCATCGGCGTGGCCGAACTCACTTTTATGAGTTATCGCATCGATGCGGAAACATTTCACGGTCTGGAGGCGACCACCGGTGCAATGGCAATTTACCTGATCCTGGGTCTGACCGTGGTCCGGGTCATGGGCATTATCGAAAATAAGTTCAAGATACCGGGCATGATCGGGAGGTAGTCATGTTTGATGCGGTAACACGCAATATTACTTTCCTGATGGGCGGTTTTCTGGTAACCCTCGAATTGACCTTTTTTGCCCTGCTCGGCGGCATCGCATTGGGCGCCCTGGTGGGTCTCGGCCGGATCTCCAAGCGCCCGTGGATCTACTACCCGGTTACGATGTATGTCAACTTTCTGCGCAACATTCCGCTGATCCTTGTCATATTCTGGTTTTACTTTGTGATGCCGATCATCGCCGGCAGCTCGCTGGATCCGTTTCTTTCGGCGGTGATCTCCTTTATTATCTTCGAGGCAACCTATTTTGGTGAAATTTTTCGGGCCGGCTATCAATCCATCAGCAAGGATCTCAGCGCGGCGGCCTATTCAACCGGGATGACCTATGCCCAAACGGCACGCTACGTTCTGGTACCGATTGCGTTTCGCCGCATGCTGCCGAGTTTGATCACCCAGTCGATTGTCACTTTTCAGGACACCAGCCTGGCCTTTGTCATCGGCCTGCAGGAGTTCGTAAGACGGACTTCCATTGTGGACAACCTGGAAGTTCGCTCGATTCAGCTTTTTGGATTTGTTGCCGTCGTTTTCTTTATTTTCTGTTTTATCGGTTCCAAGATTTCCCGGCACTTCGAAGAAAAAGGCAGAAAGACAGGTTTACTATGATCGAAATTAAAAACGTAAGCAAATGGTTTGGTGATTTTCAGGTACTGACGGATGTGAATGAAACCATCGAGCGTGGCCAAACCATGGTCATTTGTGGACCGAGCGGATCCGGCAAAAGCACCCTGCTGCGCTGCGTCAACGGGCTGGAGCCCTATCAGAAAGGCGAGATCGTTGTCGACGGTGTGTCCCTCAGCGACCCTAAGACCAACCTTTACAAACTGCGGGAAAATATCGGTATGGTATTTCAACGCTTCGAACTGTATCCGCATATGACCGCTTTGCAGAATATCACCCTGGCACCAATGAAGGTGCGCAAATGGTCGAAGCAGAAAGCCGGGCAAAAAGCCATGGAGCTGTTGGAGCGGGTCGGTATTCCCGACAAAGCGGATGCATATCCGGCCAATCTTTCCGGCGGCCAGCAGCAACGGGTGGCCATTGCCCGCTCCCTGGCCATGGAACCCCGCTACATGATGTTTGATGAGCCCACTTCGGCCCTGGACCCGGAAATGATCAAGGAAGTTTTGGACGTCATGGTCAATCTGGCTAAAGAAGGCATGACCATGCTGTGCGTTACCCACGAAATGGGCTTTGCCCGCGAGGTGGCCGATGAAATCATCTTTATGGACTTCGGCAAAATTGTCGAACGCGGCACCTATGAAGGTTTTTTCAACAATCCCAAAAGCGAAAGAGCCAGGGAATTTCTCGACCAGATTTTGTAGGAAATTCGACAGAGTCAGAGTTGCTATTTTCCAGCATAAAAAAGCGTCTTCTTTCTATAGCGAGCGGATTGATGGAGTAATGGAGTGGAGGAGTAATGTAAAAATGCAAAAGGCAATCAGTCCTTGCTATATTTCCAACACTCCAAAACTCCAGTACTCCAAGCTCCGTTATAATAAAATTTCGCCACAACAATTACCATTTAAAACGGAATCAGCTAATGAACCAAAAGACCATCGGCATCCTCGGCGGTATGGGCCCGGAAGCCACCGTGGATTGTTTCGACAAGATTATCAAAAACACTCCGGCCGCTAAGGATCAGGATCACCTCAGGGTGGTCATCGATTCCAACTCCAAGGTGCCCGATCGCACGGCGGCCATCATCGGCGACGGTGAATCCCCGGTCCCGGTCATGGCAGCCGGCTGCCGGGCACTGGCGCGCGCCGGAGCCGATTTTATTATTATCCCCTGTGTTTCGGCTCACGTCTTCCTAGCAGAGCTTCAGCAGCAGATCGAGCTGCCTGTTTTGTCTATTTTTGATGCCGTGGCCGAGGCTATCACCCGGGACCACCCGCAAATTAAAACCGTCGGACTGCTGGCAACCACCGGCACGATCAGCGGCGGGCTTTTCCAAAAGCGACTTGGACAGGATGCAATAAAAACCATCGTGTGCGACGATGAGATACAGTCAAGGGTTATGGCAGCCATCTACGACATAAAAAATGCGCATGCCGCCCGCCCTCGATCCGAAATCACGACCGACCTGACTGCTGCGGCCGAGAGCCTGATCACACGCAGGCCGGAGGGCGCCCAAGGCATCATTGCCGGTTGCACCGAAATCCCGCTGGCCCTCAAGCAGGAACACCTTACGTTCCCCTATTTCGACGCCGTAACCATCCTGGCCCGCGCCGCGATTACGCGAGCCGGAATGGAGCCGACTCCCCGCTTGAGCTAAGGCGCTCAATGTATAAATGTAGGTTGTCGGTTGTAAGTTATGGATTGAACAGGATTGGATTGGTATTTTTATAATTTCAACAATTTTACAAAAAAACTTGATTCATATTGCCCACTTGGTTCCATTCATCTAAAAGGAGGTCATCATGCAGGTCGGGGTCATTGAAAAATTTCAAACCGAAAGAGAAGAACTGAATAACCTTGTCATGGAATACGCCAGTCTGGGCACCAAGCGATTTTACAGCCTGGACTCGCAGGCCTACCGGGACGGAGCCCTCCCGTCAAAGACTAAAGAGCTGCTGGGTCTGGTTGCCTCTTTTGTGTTAAGGTGTGACGACTGCATCAAATATCACATCATCCGCTGCTTTGAGGAAGGCGTCACCGACCAGGAATTGGAGGAAGCCCTTTTTGTCGGACTGATCGTTGGCGGCACCATCACGATTCCCCATCAGCGACGCGCCATACAAGCGTGGGATGAACTGAAAGAGAAAGGGCGGTAGCCAATGGATCAACTTCTTGCGGAAGTCATCAAACGGGCAAAGCGATATCTTGCAGAACTGCCGGCCAGACGTGTAAGCCCTGCACCGGATGCCGTTGACGGCCTCAAGCGCCTCGGCGTGCCGCTGCAGGATCATCCGCTTGAACCGGCAACCGTTCTGGCCGAGTTGGACGACATCTGTTCCCCCGCCACGGTCGCATCCGCCGGCGGCCGCTATTTCGGATTTGTCATCGGCGGCGCCCTGCCGGCGGCGGCGGCAGCCCACATGCTGGCCGGAGTCTGGGATCAGAATGCGGGGCTGGAAGCGGCCTCACCGGCGGCGTCCTTCATCGAAGAGGTTTGCCGTCAATGGCTGCTGTCATTGCTGGGGCTGCCGCCGGGGACCGCCGTCGGGTATGTCACGGGTGCAACCATGGCCAATTTTACGGGTTTGGCCGCTGCCCGGCACGCGCTGCTGGCCCAGCAGGACTGGGATGTTGAATCCCGCGGCCTGTTTGGAGCGCCGCCCATAAAGGTCATCGTCGGGGAAGAAGTGCATGTGAGCGTGCTGAAGGCCCTGAGCATGCTCGGTCTGGGCAGGGATCGAGTTGAAAAAGTGCCCGTTGACAGCCAGGGCCGCATGCGGGCTGATTTATTACCTCGTGTTACCGGACCGGCCATTATTTGCCTGCAATCCGGCAACGTGAATACCGGGGCCTTTGATCCGGCCGCCGAGATTTGTTTAAAGGCCAAGGAATCCGGGGCCTGGGTTCACGTGGACGGCGCCTTTGGATTGTGGGCGGCCGTCGCACCGCAAAGATCTTCCCTCGTGGATGGGGTTGCCGCTGCCGACTCATGGGCGACGGATGCGCACAAATGGCTCAATGTGCCCTACGACAGCGGTCTGGTTTTCGTGCGCGACGTCCGCCACCTGGCGGCCGCCATGTCGACCCATGCCGCCTACCTGATCGAAGGTGAACGAAGAGAGCCGTGTCAGTATGTCCCGGAACTGTCGCGCCGGGCCCGCGGCATCGAAATCTGGTCGGCGTTGCGATCATTGGGAAAATTGGGATTGGCGGACTTAATCGAAAGATGTTGCCGCCACGCGCTTTTGTTTGCAGAAGGGCTGCAGCATGCAGGCTACCGGGTATTAAATGAAGTCGTGCTCAATCAGGTGCTGGTTGATTTCGGCGATGAAAAACAAACGCGCCGCATCATTAAGCATATCCAGGCCGATGGTACCTGTTGGTGCGGCGAAACCCAATGGCAGGGACATGTTGCCATGAGAATTAGCGTTTCTTCCTGGGCTACGACCGGTGATGACATTGAAAAAAGCTTGAAAGCCATCCTTCGAATCGCAGATCAGGTTATCAGCGGCTAGCAGTGAACATTAAAATTGTCCAAGTTTATTTTGACTACGGCTACAAAGATATTCGCCAGGGACTGGCAGCCGACAATTTTCTGAAAAACAACGTTGAAATTGCTGCGGATTAATTTTCAATCCCCTTGCGGGCCAGAATACCTTTTTGATAGTAATGTTTGACCTCCCGTATTTCGCTGACCAGATCGGCCCGCTCGATCAGCTGCAAATCGGCTTTACGCCCGGTGAAAATCAACTCGACCCCGGGAGGCTTTATATCAATCAGCGCCGTCAGATCCTCCGCCGACAACAAACCAAAATGAGAGGCAATATTGGCTTCGTCGAGGACTACGACGTCGTGCCCGCCGGCGGCAAGGATTCGTCGGACCGCTTCAAGCCCGGATCTGGCAAGCTTAATATCTTCATCGCTCGGCTCTCCCTGCAGCCAGCAGCCGCTGCCGTACTGACGGCAGGTAATCAAATCCGAGAATCGCTCGAAGGCAACGATTTCACTGTATTTTTCCGACTTGACGAACTGCGCGATATAGACCTTCAAGCCGGCTCCGGCGGCCCGCAGGGCGAGACCCATGGCTGCGGTAGTCTTGCCTTTCCCATCTCCGGTGTATACCTGTACATAGCCATGCATCATAATTGAAGGATCGCCTCATAGAAGCGCTCGGCCATTATTTTATAGCCCGCATCGTTCGGGTGAATCGGATCACTCATTAATTTGCGATTTCCCATAATGCCTTCATAAATGTTCGGAATCAAAACCGCACCGGTTTCAGCCGCCAACTCCTGGTATGCCCTGCCAAATCCTCGATCTCTCATCGGGAACTTGATCCCGCCAATTATGACCCGGGCGCCTGTTTTCTGGATTGATGCAACAATTGTTTTCAAATTTTCAAAGGCCACATCTCCGGCAACACCGTTCTTCAGATCATTGCCGCCTATTGTGAGCAATACTAAATCCGGAAATTTAGCCAATACATCACGCTCAAGCCGTTGCAAGGCGCGGGCCGTGGTATCGCCAGGCACACCGGCATTGATCACTGGTTTGCCGATGATTTTGGATAACTGCGACGGGTAATCCCCGCCTTTGCCGGCTCCGGTCCCATAAGTCAAACTGTCTCCAAAACAGATAATGGTCTCACCGATAGAGCCATTCGTTTGGCGCGGAGAGGAGGAAAAGAATATCGTATAACCCAGAAGCAGTATTGTTCCCGCAAGGACTATATAAATTATTTTTTTCATTTACTTTGGGATTTCTCCAAAATGAATTGATTCAATATTTAACCCTTAAGCGAACTTGCGGTTCTGTTGGACGGTCGTTAGATCTCCCGCCGGATCGGGTACGCCGGCGCTTCTGTCTTCGGATGCCAGTGAATCACGAATATGCCGGATACGATAAAAGCCAGTGCCAATACAATCTTGATGGTGATCGGCTCCCCCAACACCAGTCCCCCCAGAGCCACACCGGCAATGGGCATGATGAAGACAAACGAGTGTAACGATACCGCACCGTATTTTTTGAGCATGGTGTTCCAGGCCACGAAACCAAAGGATGCCGTGATCAGGCTTTGATACAGCAGCGCACCGATGACCGGGACATTCAACTGCAACACCATGGCATCGTCATACAGCAAGGCGCCCAGAAAAAACAGCGGAACTGAAAACAAAGTTGAATACAGCACCACCTGAAAGGGCGGGAAGTTGCTGATGATTCGTTTCAGATAAACCGTTGCGCATGACCAGACCATAACGGCACCCAGGATGATAAGATCTCCTGTGCGAAATCCGGCCTGAACGGCTTGCTCATCCAAAAACATAAACACCACGCCGGTAAAGCCAAACAAAATACCAAAAAATTTTCGCCGGGTAATACGATCCCCCGGAATGAAAAAATGGGCCAGAAACAAAATAAAAAAAGGCAGCAGATTTGCCAGCAAAGCACCGCGGGAAGCGTTGGATTTGCTGAGCCCAAGGTAAAACAGCGATAATTGGACCGTAAAAAGCGAAGAAAATATCAACACCTGCCTAGTTTGCCCTTTTTTCAGAGCGATGGTTCGCCCGGTAAATCTGGCCCAAAGGAAAATAGCTGCCGCCGCAATGCCGAAGCGGATGGCGGCGGTGGTGAACACCCCCAAGCCGGTAAAAGCAATCTTCACGGCAACGGTGTTGGATCCGAAAAGAATGCACAAAAAAATGGTACCCACCACGGCCGCAAGGGGAAGCTCCTGATTGGACGGATTTGGTTCCGGCATAATGCTCCGATCATTTGACATCAGTATAAGAAAAGTAAGCCTGGGCAAGTTACACTACATCGTTGGTCTTGGCAAGGAGATACATGGGGGAAGCCGGACGGCCCGGTCTGCTGATCAATAAAAAAATCTGGGCACCTGGAGACATTTTAAAGACGTTGTGGGAGCGGTTTTCAACCGCGATCAGCCCGGTCGGGACAGCATCTGCAATCGTGGTTAAAAACCACTCCCACCAGTCATTATCACTATCCTAAAAATGACATCGATTTTAATGAAGTTTCATGTGAGCATCAGATGACAGAAGCTGGACTGATAGGAGGCTGGGAGCGAACAGCCTGAATCTATTAGCTGAATTTAATACACAAATCTCATTTACATCGTTCGAAGGCTGGTTGTCAGGATTGACTTCGCGCGATGTTTGGTTTTTAGAATTCAGGTAGTCAACTCTTTCTCCCCCCGTTGCTTGATGTCCTGCAAAGCGGCCAGGGTTTTATCCGGCAAGGGCGGGACCTGATGATTCTCAATGATATCTTTCAGTTTTTCCTGAATGCGCTGGTACATGTCTTTCGCGCCGTCTTTTTCCCAATTGGTATAGTGCTGACGGGTCAATACCGCCGGTCGCCAGAGCTCTTTTCTGAAATGATCGAGGGTGTGCTGCTGCTGGAGGAAGTGCCCCCCCGGTCCCACTGCTTCGATAACCTCGCGCGCAATGGTCTCGCGGTTTACTTCGATGCCCCTGATGAAACGCTTGGCCCAGCCGATCGCATCATTGCCCAGCACGAGTTGCGCCGGTGAGCACACCATGGCCATGTCCAAATAGCCGACGTCGTGCACCAGATTCAAGCCGGCCAATGCCTGGGAAAGAATCGAAAGGCCGCTTTCCAACCCGGCCTGGGCATCCACAACCTTGGCGTCGGTGCATCCCGCATACCCCCAGGTGGGTAGCCCGTAAGATTGGGCCACTTCCGCCTGGGCCGAAATTCCAAGACTTAACTCCGGACTGCCGACCCCGATCAGGCCGCTGGCCATGTCCAGCACCTGAACATTGCCGCTCAAGCAGCATGGGCAGCCGGGATTGCGCAACTGGGCCAGCACCAGGCACATGAGCGACTCGGCGGTAATCTGCGTCACCGTGCCGGCCAGCGTCACCGGACCGGTGGCCCCCAGCGATACGGCCGGACCCGGAACCTGGGGCAGATAGAGATCCGCCGCTGTAAAAATCCGCTGCACCACTTCTGCGGGTTGAATCAGCGGTGAAATCGGTTCCGGATACAGCAGGACAAAGGGGCGTGCCTTCAGGTTATCGAGCCCCCCGGCGACTTCGGCGGCCATCTCGAAGACCAATTCGGTGCCGCGCGGCGAATAGCCGATGAACACAATCGGTTTGGTGGTGTTGGTGACCACGGCTTCAAACTCGTGAAGATCCGCCGCCAGCGCCGGAACATCCTGAGCCGAACCCATGGGCATCACCCAGTCGATGTTTTCAAGGGCATCGGCCACCCGGGCTGCGACAGCAATATCGGCCACCCGGGTGGGATGAATGTCGCCCGTTAAGGCGTCCTTGGTATTGGGACTGGCCGTCGAAGTGCCGAAATAGCTTTTGCGGCCCTCAACTTCCATGGCACGACGGCCTTGCCGATCAAAGACCGTCCATCCCTTGGGTGCCGTTCGCAGGCATTGCTCAACGACGAATTCGGGAACTTTTACCCGTTCATCTTTGACGACGGCGCCTGCCTGCTTGAGCATCTTGCGGGCGCCGTCATGCAGGACCTTAAAGCCCACATGGAACATGACATCCACGGCTGCCCGCTTGATTTCCCAGATTTGATCCTCATCTAAAATCCTCATGGAGACCGAGCGTTTTTCCATTGATCCCGGCTGAATCATAAAGTCACCTCACACCATTGGTATTCGGGTTAATTCCACCCCATCAGGCATCAATCCAGGCTTCGTTAAACAGAAGCACCAGGTTCGGATGCGCTTCAACATTCTTAAGCTTTTTATTGGGGCACATCCACGTGTTCATCCAATACGCAATGCCGACGGAACCGCGGGTCATCTGGATCTCTTCGAGAGTGCAGAACAGCTGGCGGCGTTTTTCCACATCCAGCGTACCGCTGGCCTGCGCCAGCAGCGAGCTGAACTCTTTGTCGACCCAGCGGGTTTCGTTCCAGGGGACGGGCTTACCCTTGTCATCGGCGATGTAGGCCAGATTGGGTACCATGGTGCCCAGCGGCCGATGGGTCCAAGGCGTAACGCCCAGATCGACTTCCGTCCACTTTTCCCAGTAGCGGCTGGTCGGCATGGTCTGAATGTTGATGCGGATGCCGGCCGGCTCTGCATCCTGCTTGAGAATCTCGGCATAGCGCACAATGTCGGTCCATTCGACACCCACCGCCAGATTCACGTCTATCCCGTTGGGGTAACCCGCCTCTTTCAGCAGGGCTTTGGCTTTATCCGGCTGATACGCCGGGATCGGTTTCTTGCAGTATTCGGGATGCTTGGGGTAGACATGAAAATCCTGGCCCTCCAATCCTTCGCCCTGATAGGCCAGGGCCAGGATTTTCTCACGGTGCTGGCAAAGCTTCAGCGCCATGCGGACCCGGTTGTCATCCCAGGGTTTCAGATCCACACGCATCCGTAAGACCCGGGTCGTTGCGGTTGCCACCGGCAGGACCTTGATCTTGGAATCATTTTTAACGGCTTGCATAATTTGTGGTCCCGGATTATCGGAGGCATCGATCAGATCGATCTCCCCCGATTTCAACGCCGCGATCTGGGGGGCCAATTCGCCGCCCAAATCGATGAATTGAATCTCGTCCATGTAGGGCAGCGGTTTTCCGTCGAAGCCCTTCTGCCAGTAGTCTTTGCGGGCCTTGACAATGCAGATCGACCCTTCATTATAGGTGTCCAATGTATACGGACCGGTGCCGTGGGGCGCCTTCTTCATATCGCCCTCGAAGGTGCGGTGATTTAAGACCTGGGCAGTGTACTGGAAGAAATGCTCGGGAATGGCGATTTCGGGACGCTTGAGGTGTAGCCTGAATTGATAATCGTCCACCTTTTCGATCCCGGTGGGATCCAGGTAGGAGCCGACCAGACCCAGCAGGGAGGAGCCGACGCTCTTGTCCAGCCACTGGGTCATGGTGAAGATGCAGTCGTCGGCCGTAAACATATCGCCGTTATTGAATTTGATTCCCGGGTGAACGTTAAACGTCCACGTTTTCAGGTCCTCGCTGGCGTTCCAGCTTTCACAGAGGTAGGGACGGGTAACATTATCGGGGCCGGTCAAGGTCATATATTCGAAGATCATCCGCATGGAATTGGAAGGCATCAGCCAGGAGTAGCGCGCCGGATGGTCGATCTTCTGAATCTGCTGGGAGATCTTAAGCACCCCGCCGCGCTTGATATTCGCCGCACTCGCCTTGCCGGGCCAGGTAACTCCGATCATTTGACTGGCGGCTGCCGCGGACATTCCCAGCAAGGTGGCATACCTTAAGAAATCGCGGCGTGTAATTTTGCCATTTTTCAGGTAACTTTTCAGGTCATAGATTCCCGGGTGAATTTTTTTTTCATTTTGCATGACGTCCTCCTTTGGGTTGGCAATTAAATATACGAGACAGGACTGGAAATTTTTATTTCATCATTGAATCATTAAGCCGCGCAGCGTGTCATAACCCCCTGATAATCATAGCGCGGCGGCCGGATTCGGTATTTGTCCGAAACCCCATCATCCTCTATCAAATTAGGGTAGCATACCAGTCCGTTGCTTATTCATAACTAAAAATTGAATGAAATGCAAATCGCCTCAATTTTGGTCGGCGAGTACCCCTAATCCAAGATGAGTTAATGGTTGACAAAATGTATTGTAAGTTGTTGGTTGTCGGTTGTATAAAGCGGACTATGAAAGTCTTCACCAGTAATTTATATGAAGTTCAATACAAACCGGGTACATGCAGATCCATAATGTCCGCAGGTTTGAAAAAGAGTTTGCATGGCCGGAATGCCCGCTTAATTGCAGATTATTGCAGGCATTAAAAATGTGGGGCGTAGCATATGAACCGAGCCATCATAAACCTTACTGAAGCATCCTTGGATAAAATTCATTCTCATTCTCTCGAGATTCTGCGCGATGTGGGCATCAGAATCCCTGACGAAAAAGCCCTGGCGCTGTTCAGCAGGCACGGATTCAGGGTGGATGGGTCCATGGTCCACTTTGAAGAGAACGATATTCAGAAGGCGCTGGAGACTATACCCCCTGCTTTCACCATCGAAGCCCGCAACCCTTCCCGCAGCGTCCGCATCGGAGAAAGCAACTACGCAATGGCCCCGGGCTACGGACCGCCGTTTATCATCGAGCCCTCCGGTGAAAAACGAAGTGCCGGCCTGGCCGATGTGCAGAAGTTTTGCCGCCTGGTTCAGACCTCAGAACACCTCGACTTCAACAGCTCGATCGTGGTTCAACCTGGTGATGTGCCGGCGGAAACGGCCCATCTTGACATTATGCTGGCAACACTAAGGCTGACAGACAAGCCGATGATGGGCAGTTCTGGATCCGAAGCGGCCGCACGGGATTCGTTGAAACTGGCCGAAATGATCTGGGGACAATTGGAAAATCCGGTAATGATCTCCCTGATCGATTCCCTGTCGCCGCTGCAGTATGCCCCTGAAAGTTTGGCAGCGCTGATGGTATTTGCTGCAGCCGGCCAGCCGGTCATCATCCACTCCGCCTGTTCGCTGGGTTCGACCGGTCCTATTACCATTGCCGGCTCGTTGGTGATTTCAAATGCCACCACCCTGGCCGGGATCTGCCTGGCCCAGCTGATCAATCCCGGAACTCCGCTGGTGTACGGCCTGGGGGGCAGCCCTACGGATATGCGTAAAGGGGCATATGTCAATGCTTCGCCGGAAGATGCCAAGCACATCGCCATCAGCTCGGCCATGGGAAGGTACTATAATATGCCTTGCCGGGGACAGGGTGCGCTGACCGAATCCTTCTGCCTGGACTACCAGGCCGGCATGGAATCTGCCGTCATGTTGACGGTGGCGGCTTTAAGCGGCATCCACGTAAGCCTGCACAACTGCGGAACCTACGGGTCGATGCTGGCCATGAGCTTTGAAAAATTCATTGCGGACGAAGACCTCTGCGGGGCTTTGAAACAACTGATGAAACCTGTCGAGTTGACCGATGATGCGTTTGCCATTGATCTGATCAAAGAGATGGGAACTTCCGGCAATTATTTGATGCAGCCCCACACCCTCAGGCGCTGCCGCGATGAGTTCTTCATCCCCGATCTGGCGATCCGGACCCTCCACAGCAACTGGCTCACCATGGAACCCCGTGAAATAACGGCAAGGGCCAGCCGTCTGCTTGAAAAACGGCTGGCCGAATATCAAAAACCAGAGATAGATCCGATGCTTGAAAAAGAGCTGGCTCAATACGTTCAGGATCGAAAACTCTACCGATAATTAATCCGAAGGAATGCCTAAAGTGATCTAAAGTGCCTAAAATTAAGGTATCGCTGCGCTCTATCTTTTTTAAAGATGAACAAAATACCACAAATTTAGATCATTTTCTCAATTTAAATTACAACTTTTCGAAATTCGAATAAAGTATGTTGACCTGAAAATGTGACAAAGAAGAGTTAATGGCTCATCAGGGTCTTACCCTTTTTCCCGAGTCCTTCTTTGTAGCGGGTCGGCCGCAAAGGGTTGTCTTTGGGGTCCAGCTTGCCGGTTACAAGATCGGCGATTCGTCTTCCTGCCTCGGGTGACAGCATGACCCCGGCCCAGTAACCGCAGTTGACATAAAAGCCCGGGACTTCCGGCACCGGTCCGATCAGCGGCTGGTCATCCGGCGTGTACACATAATGGCCGGCCGAGATATTTATATCCGGCTGCCGGACGGCTTTTTCAACCGTTTCGAAAAGAGGTGTCAGGCGCTTGACCTTATCCAAGGCGATGGCCGGAAACTCCCAGTCGGTGTGGACTTTCTCAGAGGGGGCGCTGACTGGCTCGTCCGAATCCACCCAGCCGATGATCACACCGCCCGGTTCGGGGCGCCAGTAGGAATTGTTATTGACATCCACCGTAAATGGGGCTGTTTGAGGTATTGTCACCGCGGTCTTGATATAGACCTTTTGCCGGCGAACCGGCTCCAGCGGGAGATCCAGGTTAACCATACGGCCGATCTCGCCTGCAAAAGGTCCTGCGGCATTTATCGCAACCCGGGTCTGAAGAACTCCACGACTGGTCTGTACCCCACAGACCCCTTGGTCATCCGTCTGAATTCCGGTCACCTTGGTATTGATAAAAAACCGGGCGCCACATCCCTTGGCAAACCCCTGGGTGGTCTCGTGACATGACAGCCATCCATCCCGCTGCCGAAATGTTGCCGCCAGCACATCGGGAGAAACAAACGGAAACCGGGCGAGGATCTCATCTTGTTCCAAATACTCCGAGTCCGTAACGCCCAGTCTATACTGCTGGGCCACGTTTTCTTTCAGATCAGGGACCGTCTGCGGGTCATCTGTCAGAAACAGATAGCCCTGCTGCTTGATGGAAATGCGATAGCCCGGAATGCCGATCACTTCATCGAAGTTTTCAAACATTTCGATACTCGGTATGGCAAGCCCCGCCATGGCGGGCTCTGCGAACTGGGCGCGAAAACATTCGGCTGAGGCAGGGGTTGTCAAAGTCGACAGACCGTCGCGCATCTCTACCAGAACAACATCCAGTCCGGCTTTGGCAAGCCAGAATGCGGTCGCCGTACCCACAATGCCGCCCCCGATCACCACCGCATCGGTTGGGCAGAAATCGCTCTCTTTCGGCGTAACAATGTGTCCCATATGGTATAAACTCCTTCGGGGTTGGTTGACTGGTTGATTGAGATGACTGGGGTTACATAATTACGTTTCTAGGAACCAAAACAAGGTAATCAACATAATCAACCAACAAGCCCGCGCATTTTAATGTCCTCGGCAACTTCGCGCAGCCCCACCCGTACCAGCGTTTCCCTGGTGGGTATGCCGTTGTCGTCCCACCCTCTGGCGGTGTAGTACCAGGTCAGCAGTTTATGGATATCTTCCTTTGATAAAAAATGCCCCTGGTTCGGCCCGCCGGTGATGGGTTCCTCATATAAGCGTGCCGGCGGAAGGTCGAGATGACGTCCAAAGTCCTTTATCTCCCGCACCGAAAATGCCCGGGTAAGATGCCAGATGCGCTCCGAGATCTCCAGCAGTTCCTGCCAGCTTTTCGTCGTACCGGTGATCAGCGAATAAAGCTCCGCGTAATTTTCCTCTTCAAAGCCCAGCTCCATCATCTGAAGTCGGCAGTTTCCCAGGACATCGAACAGAGAGCGGGTATGCTGAGAGGCGATTACATATTGCGCACTGCGCTCGCTGACAATCGCCCTGGGCTGCGCCTCGATTTTAGTCTCGGAGGCAATCAGGTCATGCACGCTGGTCCAGGCACCGGCGATGTCGTGGCCCAGGACCCAGGCCCGGTTGTGATGGGCACCCACATCGGCCGTCAGGTAAGCCAGCATCATAGCCGGGGCATTGCGGCATTCGTAGCCCGTCCACTCGAGGCCTTTAACGTGTATGGCAAACCTTTCCGAACCGTGGCCGACCTTTTCGGATGCCGCCTTGACGCCCTCGGCCAGCAGATCCCCGATGCCCTCCCGCCCGGCAATTTTATTCAGCAGATAAACGACCGTATCCAGATCGGAGAAATCAATCGCGCGTCCGATATTTTCATGGGTTAAAATACCTTTCTGAAAGCATTCGATGGTCCAGCCGATCACAACCCCGGCGGAGATGGTATCAAGCCCCAGCTCATCACACAGATAATTGGCATAGGCCACCTCCTCGATGGTCTTTAAAACACAGTTGCCGCCGAAAAGTGCAATGGTCTCATACTCGGGTCCTTCGACATAAGCCGAACCCAGCGACGTTTTGGTGTGGCCGTATTTGCCGCATGGCGTGGGGCATCCGAAACAGCCCTTGTCGGTGATCTTCAGGCGCTCGAGGACCGCTCGACCGTTGATTTCTTTATAGTGCTCAGCGAAGGAGGTTTGAAAATTGCGGGTGGGAAATACCCCGACTTCGTTGGTCCAATTCGTTATGCCGGCGGTGCCCTCCGGTGTCCAGCCTTCAAAGCCGGGTTTGGCCATAACCTGGCGGTAGGCTTCCTTGCCTTTGGCATAGGCTCCGGCCAGATCGGCAACCGGAATACTGCCGGTACCTCTGACGGCAATAGCCTTTAGGTTTTTGCTGCCCATGACGGCACCAACACCGGTCCTTCCGGCCTGGCGCCCAAAATCGTGTGAAATGCAGGCGTAGCGGACCCGGTTTTCACCGGCCGGCCCGATGGTGATGATTTGGAAATCATCACCCAGTTGATTTTTTAGGTTTTTTTCGGCGCTGATCGACCCCTGTCCCCAGTAACCCGATGCCGATCGGATTTCGACCGTATTGTCGCTGATGAATAAGTAGCCGGGAGTGGCGAGTTTGCCGGTAATCACCAGCACATCGTAGCCCGCATATTTCAGCTGCGGTCCGAAGTGCCCGCCCATATTGCTGTCGGCATAGCCGCCGGTGGCCGGGGACTTGGTGCCGAAGTGTGTTTTACCGCCGGCCGGCAGGAAATGACCGGTCAGGGGGCCGGTGGCTGCAATGAGCAAGTTCCGCGGGTCAAACGGATCAATACCCGAAACTGTTTCATCATAAAGCAATTTGGCCACAAAGCCTCTGCCGCCGATGAAGTTATTCACCAGCGCTTCACGCAGCGTCTCCTTAACGATTGTTTTGGTTGTCAGATCGACCCTTAAAATAGAACCAGCATAGCCGTAGATCATTTAAAGCACCTCAATGTTTTAATCTTCACCTGCGGAATGCGCCCCTCGCAAATTAGGTTATTAATTATCGACTCCATTAAACTTAATCAACCAATCGACCAACCAACTTAATCAACCACAATTGCATTCCGCGGGCAGGTTCGGGCGCACTCCCCGCAAAGGACACATTTGACGGGCACGTCCGAATGCTTTTGCTCAAACATCACATCCCGTGGACAGACCTCGACACAGGTCAGACATCCGGTGCAGGCATCCGGATCCACGGTATAAATTCCGTCTTCAAGCCCGATGGCATCTTCCGGGCAGTTCTCGGCACACACACCACACTGATCGCACAGATGGATGCGGTAATCCCCTGGGCCGGGGAAGCGTCCCTCAATTTTTAACAATGACAGGGAAGGATTGACTTGCCGAAAATTTTCGATGGCGCATGCCAGCCGACAGGTGCCGCAGCCGGAACATTTCTCATGGTAGGCTTTGAGTTGCATTGAATAAGTGTCCCCGTTATGAGTGTTGTATCGCCAAAAATTGACGGCCCTATAGTTGAGTGACATACTCGATGCCATTCAGTGAGGGCAGCAAAAAGTGATTCACCCGGCGTTGAAACAGCCTGACATGTTCCGAGATGACTTTTACGGCCGCGAGATCCTCGCCTCGCCTGAACGCGTCGATTAATGACTGGTGATCATTAATCGCCAGCCGGGCATGCGACTCGAGGTCATAGGCCGATAGGTCTTTGCTGAAGCACATATAGGCCAGACGCTGGGATTGATTCTGGAGATTGTCCAGGTATGAGGACAAAAATGTATTTTCGGTCGCCTTATAAATGGTGCGGTGAAACTGGCTGTTTACCAGGGTCACTTTCAAAAAATTCTTTGCCTGCCAGGCCCGGTGCAAGTCGTTGTTTAACTTCTGAAGAGTTTCAGTCCGGTCGGGTCGAATTCGCTTGGCAGCCAGCGCTACGGCCGATCTTTCCAGGATCAACATCGTTTCGAAAAGATCTTTAAGGCTGCTCAAGGTGATTTCCCGAACGAAAAATCCCCGGCCGGGAAGCACTTCAACGAGTTTTTCAGCGTTCAGACGGAAAAGGGCCTCCCGGATGGGCGTTCGGCCGATCGAAAGGATTTTAGCCAGCCGTTCTTCATCGACCTGTTCACCGGGCGCCAGTTTTAAGGTTACAATGAATTCCTTAATTTTTTGATAGGCGATTTCATTAAGCGGCGGAGACTTTATTTGAATCTTTTTGTTCGGCATGGGTATTTTTTATTGGTGTTGTTTTTAAAAACACATATGAAATATTTAGAATATATTGTCAATATATACTTCCTGTATTGCCGGCATTCGTATCAACGTCAAAATCTGTATACTTTTTGAGCGCTTATCAACCAATCGATGGGAAAATACCCGCACCCAAACCAGACTATCGTGATTTGCCCTTGACAGCGCGGTCGTTATTCCCTATGGTGGAATCGATTTAATTAATAGAATTTACTTAAAATTCTGAACGTAAATTTTCAAATATTTTATCTTCAATACCGCCGTTATAATATCTGCTTAACCTATCGATATTATAATTGGTATAACAAAAAACCATGGCTTATTTTTGCCCTTCGCCAACTCTAAATTGCAACGAAAGGAGAAGTAAATGAAAGAGAAGGAAATGCTTCATCCGGCTATCAACGATCTCAAGGTCGATTTAGACAAGGGAAAACTGACCCGACGCGACTTTCTCAGATATGCCACGCTGCTGGGCATGTCTGCCGCGGCAGCCAATCAAATGGCAGGTCTTATGTGGCCCCGCAAAGCCTTTGCGGCCACGCCTCAGCGCGGCGGTGTCCTCAAGGTTGCCGGCCAGGTGCAAAAGATCACCCATCCGGCCCAGTTTTCATGGGTTGCACCGACTCAGGTGGGACGTCAGGTTGCCGAATACCTGACTTTTACCGACGGCAAGAACATTACCCATCCCTACCTGTTGAAAAACTGGGTGGTCAGCGACGATCTGAAAACCTGGACCCTGAACGCCCGTCAGGGCGTCAAATGGAACAATGGGGATCTATTTGATGCCGATGACATTATTTTTAACTTCAGCCAGTGGATGGACAAGGATGTGGGCTCTTCCATGCTGGGACTGGTGGGGGAGTACCTGGATCTCACAGGCATAGAAAGAGTCGACGACTATCAGGTCAAGCTTCATTTGAAAAAACCCGAAATTGCCGTTCCCGAACACCTTTTCCACTACCCGGCGCTCATCATGAACCACAGGACGTTTGAAGGCGATTTCATCAAAGCACCGGTAGGAACCGGCCCCTACACCCTCGAAACCTATCTGCCGGGGGAGCGCGCCGTCGTCAAACGCCGCAACGACTATTGGCAGCAGGGCAGCGACGATAAATCACTGCCGTATATGGACGGTATGGAGTTTATCGACATGGGAACCGAGATGGCCCCCCAGATTGCGGCGTTGAAAGCCGGCGAAGTCGATATGATCGACCTTGGCGATGTGGCCGGAGTCGATGTATTTCAAGCCGTCACGAATGATCCCAACATCCAGGTCATACCCGTCACGAGTGCCTCCACCCGGGTGCTGCGAATGCGCGTTGATATGAAACCATGGGATGACAACAAGGTGCGGACAGCCTTAAAGATCTGTCAGCACCATGAAAAGCTTTTATCACTAGTATATTTCAATGAGGGGCTCCAAGGGCAGGATTTCCATGTCTACCAGCTCCATCCCGAATATTGTGAAAAACCGATCCCCAAGTACGATCCCCAGCGAGCCAAGCAGCTGCTGAAAGATGCGGGGTATCCCAACGGCATCGACGTCAATCTATCTGTGGGCACCTGGCCGGATGTGGTGCGCTATGCCGAAGTCCTCAAGCAGGACGCCGCCCCGGCCGGATTCAGGATCAATATTCAAACCATGCCCACCAGTCAGTACTGGGAGAAGTGGACCGAGGTCGATCTGGGCATCACCCCCTGGATGCACCGACCCATCGGCACCATGGTGCTCAACCTGGCCTACATCACCGATGATAAGGGCAAACCGGTGCCCTGGAACGAGACGCGTTGGTCCGATCCCGAATTCTCGAAACTGCTCACGCAGGCCAACGGACTGCTTAATGTCGATGAGCGGCGCAAAGTCTTCTGCAAACTGGAAGACATCCAGCAGCAGCGCGGTTCCATCGGAATTCCCTACTGGCGCAACGCGTGGTATGTGCTTCGCCAAAGAGTCAAAAACGTACACGGTGTTCCGCCCTTATACATGACCTTCAACGAGGCCTGGCTGACCTAATCACGAAATAAGGGGCTCAGGCGATCCACTCGCCTGAGTCCGATACCCTAATTGAGCGATACCGCTCAAGGCAGGTTGCCGGTTGGATTTTGTTTGTTGAGAGATAATGAAGATTTCAATATCAATTGTGTACAGCTTCAAGCGATCTGGAACTTTTGACCCCTGATCCCTCACGGAAAAAAAGCGGGGTAGATAATGGCCAAATTTATTGTCAGACGAATCCTTTTGCTCCTCCTCACCATGATTCTGGTTTCCCTGGCCGTCTTTATGATCACCGAATCCTCTCCGGGCAATGTCGCCCGCAATGTTTTGGGCGCCTTTGTCACACCCGAGCAGGAAGCCTCCTTTCTGGCCCAGGTGGGTCTGGATAAACCCGTCTGGGTCAGATATATTTATTGGCTGCTTGGCAGTGATTGGTCGGCCGAACGCAAGGTCGGTATGCCGTTGAAGCGCGTCACTACCGAAGATGGCTTTGTGGAATGGTGGGCCGTTCGGGAGGACGGCGCTCTGGTTCGCTGGAAACTGGAAGGTGAAGATCTATTCGCCGTGGCAAGGCTCCGCACGACAGGCATCGAGACCAAATATAAAAACAATGAAAAATGGACGAAGGATGCCAAAGGAAGGAGCACATTCTGGGGCATTGACGATCAGAACCACGCGGTGTTGTGGGAGAAAGGAACAGACCGAAAGGTCTGGACCTTTATCATCGGAACCGGCTGGATGGAGAGTTCCGGCGGACCACTGGAATACATCCCTCTGATGAAGGGATTCATTCGGGGGGATCCGGGGATATCTTTTCGAACCGGCCGCCCGGTAGCCGACAGTATCTTCCTGCGGTTGCGCAACTCATTGGTTTTGGCTGGCATCGCGTTTGTGATTGTCATGCCGCTGGCCTTGTTTCTGGGCATGCTCGCCGGCTTGAAGGAAGGCAGCTTCCAGGACCGCGCGTTGTCCATCGGCGGCATGATGTTTTCGGTGACACCGGAGTTTGCCACCGGTATCTTTCTAATCCTCATCATGTCCGTCTGGTGGGGGATTGTCCCTGGGGCCACGGTGATCGGTGAAAAAGCACCCTGGGAAAGACCGGATATGCTGGTCCTGCCCGTGCTGACCCTGACCCTGATCGAACTGGGGTATATCCTGCGAATAACCCGGGCCAGCATGGTCGAAGTCATGAAGTCGCCGTATATTCGTACAGCCTATCTCAAGGGCTTGCCCTACTGGCGCATCGTGTTCAAGCATGCACTGCGCAATGCCCTGATGGCGCCGATTACCGTGATCATGCTGCACGTCAACTGGTTGATGGGCGGGATCGTAATCGTCGAGGTAGTCTTCGGCTATCCCGGTCTGGGCAAGTATCTGCTGGATTCCGCCCTGTTCAAGGATATCAACGCCCTGGAAGCCGGCGCCATGATCCTGGTAACCGTCGCCGTGCTGACGCAACTTTTCGCCGATATTGTTTATACGTTTTTAAACCCGCGCATTCGGTATTCATGATGCGCGGTGGCCCGTTAACCTGTTGGCCGGTTTTGGTAAACGGGCACACCGGCAAATTTCAATTGTGGCAAAGATGCTCGATACTCGATGCTGGATGATTCTAAATCGATCATAATTCCTTTTTTAATCGAGCATCAAGGATCCAGTATCGGATAATGAAAAGGGGCAATACTGAACTTCGATAGCTTGGCAGCATAAGGAGTAAAAATGGCAGTCAGTGAACAGGCAACCGTTCCAATTAAGGTTGATAAAAAGTCAGGAATTCTGAAACGCATGAGGGACGGTCTTTCCATCGTACTTGCTTCTAAAATAGCAATGGTCGGGCTCGCTATCGTCCTGTTCTGGGTAGTTGTTGCTATTTTTGCGCCGATGTTCACGCCGTACGGACCATTGGAACAGGATTGGAAGGCACCTAACCAGGGCCCCTCAAAAGCCCACATCCTGGGAACCGATGAACTGGGACGCGACCTCTGGTCCCGCCTGATTTACGGCGCCAGGGTTGTCCTGGTACTCATGCCGGTAACAAACAACTACTGGGTACCCGGAGGCACAGCTCTGTGGGGGGTGATGATCGCGCTCATTGTCGGGGCAACCCTTGGCCTGGTGGGCGGCTATCATGGAGGCTGGATTGATGAAATCATCATGCGACTGCTGGATGCCATGATGGCCGTGCCCATCATTCTTCTCTATATGTTAATCATGGCGGCGCTGGGTGCGTCCGCCCTAAATGTCGTCATCGCCATCACGATTGTGGGTACCCCGGGTATAGCCCGGTTGGTGCGCAGCCTCACACTGGATATACGGACCCGCGAATACATTCGGGCGGCTGAGACCCGCGGCGAGAACCCATGGCACATCATGTTTGTGGATATCCTGCCCAACGCCCGCGGTCCCATTATCATCGATGCCATGCTGCGCGTGGGCTATGCCATTTTTGCCATGGGGACGCTGGGATTTCTGGGATTGGGCATACCGCCGCCTTCTCCCGACTGGGGCAGCATGGTGGCCAAGGGGCGGGAATTTATTCTGACAGGCAGCCCCTGGGCCTGCCTGTGGCCTTCGATCGCTATTGCGTCTCTGGTCGTCGGTCTGAACCTGCTGGCCGACGGTCTGCGGGAGGAATCGATGCGGTATCAGTAATTTCCCTGGTTACCGGTTAGCCGGTTTGCCCGTTCGCCGGCTTATCGAAACGGGCCAACGGACCAACGGGCTCAACGGGTCAACGCCGGTTAGCCAATTTGCAATGAACTCTTTAAATTTGATGGACACTAGATAATCCATGCAAAATTCAAATACATCAGCGAACAATGCCGTGCTCGAGGTCAATGATCTGCAGATAAATTATGAGACCCGCCGGGGCGATGTGGAAGCGGTACAGGGCGTTTCCTTTAGGGTGCTCGAAGGCGAAACCGTTGGACTGGTGGGTGAATCCGGCTGCGGCAAGAGCACTATTGCTTTCGGAATCGTCAATTTTCTCGGATCCAACGGCAAGATCGTCGGCGGCAATATCCGCTTTCAGGGAAATGAACTGGTCGGCCGTTCGCAGGAGGAACTCAATAAGCTGCGCGGCGATAGAATTTCCATGGTGTTTCAGGATCCCATGCAGGCACTGAATCCATCGGTGCGGCTCGGTGAACAACTGGCCGAGGTCCTGACCTGCCACCAGGATATATCCCAGGCGGAGGCCTGGGAGCGATCTGTGCAGATGCTCAAACGGGTGAATATGCCGGATGTCGAAAATGTCATGCGGCGCTACTCGCATCAAATCTCCGGCGGCCAGCAGCAGCGGGTAGTGATCGCCATGGCCATGCTCAACAACCCGGCGCTGATTATCATGGATGAGCCTACAACCGCCCTGGATGTGACGGTGGAAGCCGCCGTGCTGGACCTGCTTGAGGAACTCAAGCAGGATTTCAATGCCGCCAACATTTTCATTACCCATAACCTGGGGGTGGTGGCCCGCGTCAGTGACTATCTTTGCGTCATGTACGCCGGGCAGATGGTGGAAAGCGGACCCCTGGCCGAGATCTTTCGCAATCCGCGGCATCCCTATACCATGGGGTTGCTGGCCTGTGTTCCGAGGCTTGGGGATAGTAAGCTGGAATCTATTCTGGAGCCCATCCGGGGCCGGGTGCCGCCCCCGGCCGAAAGACCCAAGGCGGAATGCATATTTGCACCGCGCTGCGATTATGCCACCGAGGAGTGCCGCCAAGCCCGCCCGGGGCTGACGGAAGTGATCCCCGGGCATTTGGCCCGCTGTATCTACGCCCTGGAAATTCAGGACCGCAAAAGAACCAGAAAAAGGGATAAGATCGAAGCGCCCGCCGCACAGGCTGAAAATGCTGATAAAGATCTGCTCGAGTTTGAACATCTAAAAGTCTACTACCCCCAGGAATCCAACTCGGTCGTCAGCCTGTTCGGTATGGGTGAAAAGAAATTTGTCAAAGCCGTGGATGATGTCAGTGTAAGAGTCGCCAAGGGTCGCACCCTGGGCGTGGTGGGTGAATCGGGGTGCGGAAAATCTTCGCTCGTGAAGGGATTGATCGGCCTGGAGCCGATAAGCGGCGGCGACGTTCATTTCATGGGACTTGACACCACCATGCCGGTGACGGATCGTGATACCAAATTGATCAAAGAAATGCAAATGGTCTTCCAGAACCCCGATTCAACACTCAACCCCTCTTACTCGGTCGGCTCCCAGATTGCCCGGCCCATTCGGCGCTTCAAGACCGTGCCCAGAGGTCAGGTCAAGGACGAGGTGATCAGACTTCTCAAGGCCGTGCGCCTTCCGCCGACATTCTACGAACGGCTTCCCCGGCAACTCAGCGGCGGTGAAAAACAGCGTGTCGGCATTGCCCGGGCATTGGCCAGTCGGCCGGATTTGATCATCTGTGATGAGCCGGTTTCGGCGCTGGATGTCTCAGTTCAGGCCGCGGTCATCAATCTTTTGTTGGAAATTCAACAGGTGTTCGGCTCTTCCATGATTTTTATTGCCCACGATTTGAGCGTAGTGCGCTTTTTCTCGGACGATATCGCGGTCATGTATCTGGGACAGATTGTGGAAATCGGTCCGGCCGATGCGATCTATCTTCCCCCATACCATCCCTACACCGAAGCGCTGCTCTCGGCGGTTCCCATCCCGGATCCGGATGTCGAGCAAAAAGAGCTGCGCCTTAGCGGCAACGTTCCCAGCGCCCTTAACCCACCCTCGGGATGTCGCTTTCACACCCGCTGCCCAAGGAGAGCCGAAATGCTTCCCAACGGCGGCAAAATCTGTGAAACAGAAGTTCCTCCCTGGCGCACTTCGGATAGAAACCATCGGATACTCTGCCATATCCCGCTGGAGGAGCTATGTAAGATCGATCCGGTTGTAAAGGTAAAAAAGGTCGATGGTAACTAGAGTCGTATCCTAAATGAGGTTTACAAAACTCGGATAGATCCAATTATTCTTTCTTTGATGGAATTAAGTCGAATAAATTCCGAACCTCAAATTCGAAACAGTCTATAGAATATAGATGATTTTAATCGATTCGGCTGTCTCTGATCTTCAACATTCGCTCTGAGTTCAGACCAACGAAACACACCGTCGGCCTAAAGCTCGGGTCTAAAGCTTACGATAGGCCATCTTGTTTGGGGCATTGGTGCTTTGAATTTGGATTTTGTTTGGTATTTGTGATTTGGAGCTTGTTCTTTTTTATATTCAAAGACTACGGTTAGATATCCTGCCCGACCCGTGTTAACTCATTTCCAGGACGCAACACTCCAATTAAAACCATCAAGTAACCGTGACCACCGGGCAGGGAGCGCTCAGGATAACAAATTGTGCATTGGACCCGAACACCAACTTTCCGACTTTCGACCTTCTTTTCACTCCGATAACAATTTCGTCAATGTTGTTGTCCTGCGCAAACTCAACCAGATATTCCCCGGGGCTGAGAAAGCTGACCGATGCGCTGGTTTCGCAAACAAGATCATTGATGTTATGAGTTCTTATTAATTTCTCCAGTTTATCTTCAGCTGCTTCTATATCATCTATTTGCAGCTCGCGGCTTTGTTCCAGGACGGTAACGATAAACAAATCGGCATTAAATGCCCTGGCTTGTTTCAAGGCAACCTTCAAAGCTTCCTCAGCTACCTTGGATTCTTCATAACCGACTAAAATTTTCATTTTGACCTCCTATCCCGTTTTATGCTGACCAAACCGGTCGCTGTAGAAAGGCTCGCATCAGCGAACGCCGGTATTGACTGGCTTGGACTTCGGGGAGTTCCCCTCGATGTGCACTGTGTCTGAACTTTTCGAAGAGAGTCGAATCGTTGCCGAGCCCACGTATGCGCAAGTCCTAAGCTTATTTTCCGATCAGGCTGGCCGCCTTCCAAGGCCGATAAACTTTTAAGGCCAGTGGATAGGCTGACACCCGAAACCTGCAACCTTAAGGCACTTGCTAAAATCCTGTAAACTATTTGACTACTCAGAAGAAACCGGCATCGTTATTAATGCCAGGAGTTGGTCTACATCAGGAAGCTCCTCGCAGTGCCATACCATCTGCTCTAAATCAGCCGCCCGTTCAGCGGGCAATTGTTCGCGGGCCAACCAGCGAAATTTTTTTCGGAGCGCCTGGTCTGTCGGCGGGCTGGTCGCCTCCCAGTTTGCCTCCACCTCACCGGAGTCAAATATTTTACCCTCCTGGGATTGGATTTCAACACGCGCATACCGTTTGGCCGGAAACCGCTCATTATAATCTTCATATTCAATCAGTTTCACACAGTCACTAAGCTTTAGAACTGCCGGATCTGTCAGGGACTGCCCGCTGAGCTCGCGAGCGCCCAGGCGCCCGAAAACCAGAGCTGCCGCCAGTGGGAAGGGCAAACTGTATTGCGCCTCTTCGGTGGATCGGGGGCATCGGCAGTTTAGCCTGACGGCTTCATGAAAAGTAAAGACTCTTATTTGCTGCACCTGCGCAGGTTTTAAACGGTAATTTTGCTGCAACGCCAATGCGGCCTCGATGGACGGCTGCGCCCAACGACAAACGGCATGGGGTTTAAAATATTGTCCGGTAAATTGCCAACTGCCGCCCAAATTATGCCATATTTCGTTGACTTCATCAGATTCCACCGTCAAGGCAGGGGCTCCCGTAAAATCTGCCCGTGCTAAAAGTGCGGCACTGACTCCGGCCATAGCTCCCCAGCCGGAGCCGTCTTTTAGCATCGTCGGGTGGTCGATACACCGCATCATCTGGGAGCGCGGGCCATGGTATTCGGCAATTCCCAGGGCGTGTCTGGTTTGCTCCCTTTTCATACCAAGCCGTCGTGCCGCCAGGGCCGCTACACCGATTGCATTCCAGGCACCGGATGTGTGATAATCGCAGACCGTCTGGTGCAGCACCATGCCCGCCCGCAGGGCGACTTCATAGCCGACGACAAGGGTGGTCAAAAATTCTTTACCCGATATCCTGGGCCCGCCTTTTGAGGATACGGTTGCAAACAGCCCGGGTACAACTGCTGCGCCGGCATGCCCTTTGGTCAGGGAATGGCCGTCATGGATATCCAGGGAATCAATGGTCATGCCGTTGGCCAAAGCCGCGCCCGGTGGTGAAACTTCCCGGCCGTCCAGCCATAATTGTGCACCCTGCCCGCCAAAGGTTGAAGCGGCAAAGTCATGGATAATCTGTGACAATTCCGTTGCCCTTCCACTGATACCGGCAGCCAGTGTGTCCAATAGGCAGCGGCGAGCCTGACGACGAACGTCTTCCGGCAAATCGTGCCAGGTTGTTTCGTGAATAAATTGAATAACTGCAGGTCTCATATTTTCAACAGGGTTAGGATAACGCAAAAGGTTTAATTGACCCCGGTGACAACTGAGAAGGCGCTAGAAGGCTGGGAAGCTGAACAGCAAAAACCAGAAAAAGCTTATAAACTTCTCGGCTTCCGATAATTGCATTCTCAATGCTTCATCATTTTCTCTTATGAACTTCCTGCCATAAACCGGCGCTTCAGAGTCATAACCACCGCGCCGCCAAGGCTTTAGGTGTCCCGGCTTCCAGGCCTCAGAGCCTTCCAGCCTACCAGCCTCCTGGCTTTCGAGCCTTCCGGCCTATAGTAAAATATTATATTTCTCCCGTATTGTCTTTTCCACGTCGGCCGGAATATAAGATTTTTCTTCCCCGGCGATGATTTTCTTGGCAATTTCGCGTGCCCGTGTTCGGGTGTCTTGCGAACCCTTCTCGATCCATTTTTCCCGACTGTCCTGGTCGGCAACCCCGTTACCGTTAAAATATTCCTGACGCATATGGGTCATAGTATGCGGGGAGGTAATGAAAGAGCCTCCGGGACCCACCTGATTGATTGCTTCCAATGCCAGATGTTCGTCATCCACCTGGATGCCTTCCAGGATTTTGCAGCACATGCCGATGATTTCGTCATCGATGACGAATTGTTCGTAGGCCACGGCCAGCATGGACTCCAGCATGCCGGCGGCATGGTGCACAAAATTGGAGCCTCCCATGGCCGCCAGGACTGTCGTCAGGGCTTTCTCCCAGCCGGCCTGCGCGTCCGGAATTTTAGATTCGGTAAGTCCGGATGAATTATAATTCGGCACCTTTATGAAGTTGGCGAGCTGGTGGATGGCGGCATTCATCATGCCGCACTCGACCGCACCGCCCAGATATCCAAGGCTGCGAAGATTGGCCCTGCCGGGAATACCGCCATATAGAACCGGTGAACCGGGATGAGTCAGCTGGCAGATTGTAATCCCTGCCAGCTGTTCGGCATGCAGCTGCGCCAGGGTTCCGGCCATGGTCACCGGCGAAGTTGATCCGGCCATGGGAGCCGCAGAAAGTGCCACCGGTATTCGGTTGCGCACCGCTTCCTGCATGATCAATGTCGACTGGGTGCATAGCTTCAGGGGACTGATCGCAAAAGAAGTAATCACCGAAATAAAAGGTTTTTCGGTCAGCCGGGATTTTCCTCCGGCAACGATAGATGATAGATCCAGGACTTGGCGCAACCCTTCTTCATCATTCACCCCGGCCATGACATGTTTACCGGTGGCTTTCAGGCAGCTAAAAAACACATTGGTATCATACGCGCTCACTGGGATGTCGGTAGGGATGCACGGTCGCAGAAAAAAATTGATGTTATCCAAAGCATCTACCAGGCGAGCGAGCTGATATAAATCGTTCAATGTCGTTGAACGGGCTTCACCGCTTTCAAGATCCAGAATTTTGACAGCCGCTCCGCCAGTACCGAGATAGACGCGATGCTGTGTGAGATCCAAGTCGTTGTGTCCATCACGGCTGTAAAGAGTCACCTGCTCCGGAGCCTGATCGGTCTGGGACATCACCAGATCGGGCTTAAAAAATATCCTGTGCTGTTTACTATCAACGGTTACCCCCCGGCTTTGGAGCATGTCAATAGTTGTTGCCAGGCCGGTTTCATATTTCATCCCGGTTTTCTCCAGGATATTCAGTGAAGCCTTATGAATGGTTTCGATATCATCCGGAGATAGGGGTTTATATAGTCCACCTGATAGTCCTTTCAGCGGCATGATTGACTCCTTCCGGTTAATAGTTGCTGGTTACTGGATACTGGATGTTATCATTCAAATACCAAGTCAATAAAAATATATCTTAACTTTAGTATCCAATTCATTATCATTTAAAGGATAAATTTCCTATTTAGAAAATCGAGCATCAAGGATCAAGCATCGAATATCTGCCACGAATAGAGAAACAAGCCGTTAGGGGTGCTGAAAAAATTTATTGATCGATAGATGCTAAACAACTATAGATTATCCTAATATACTTTTTATTCTATTGAAACTAATTTCTTCAACCCGTTAACAGGAAGTGAAACGATGCTGCTTGGACTGCACACCTACAGTTTTTATCTTCACGGCATCGGCCAGGCCTGGGCTGATTTTAAACTGCCCTGGCCCAGGCAGATGAGCACATTTGAACTTTTCGATGAGGCTGTCCGGATGGACATCGACGGGCTCCATCTGGATGACGGGGTCCTGGAATCCCTGGATCCCTCCTACCTGCAGGAAGTAAAAGCCGCCGCCCGGGAACGCGGGCTGTATCTTGAGTACAACTTTTCGATGGATCTGGGCGGCATGGGAATCGGCATTCAGCACGATCTCAATGAGGCCATCACCACCGCCGACAATTTGGGGTCGGATGTCGTTAAAGTCAGCATGGATTTAGTACGTCCCCGCCCGCTGGCCGCCAGCCGGTTTCATCCCCGGGTCACGGAACAGATGAAATCCTTTGCCGCGCAATTAAAAGCTTCGGCGCCGGCAGCCGCAGCGGCCGGCATCAAAATCGCAGTGGAGAATCATTGCGACAGTTTTTCAGAGGAGATCCTGTGGCTGCTGGATCGGGTGGACCATCCGGCCGTCGGCGCCTGCATCGACACCGTCAATGCCCTGATGGTCATGGAAGATCCCATGCAGGCCATTGCCAACCTGGCCCCGCGGGCCTTCACCAACCATTTCCGGGATGACCGCATCGAAATGCAGCGCTACGGATTTAAACTGACCGGTGCCGCCGTCGGAGAGGGCGACATCGATATGAAGCGCGCCTACCAGATTATAAAAACCCAGTCAACCATGCGCCGGATCAATATCGAGACGGAGATGGAAATCCCGCTGGACAACATGGATCAGGCCCTGCGCATGGAAAAGGAGACCATCCAACGCAGTATTAAATACTGCCGTGAGGTTTTGGGGATTAAGCGAGCGGATCACGATTGATATTCCAGAGAATGTTACAAGGCTGCTAATTATAATGCCTCTCAAATCCAGTCGGAAAACCGGGCCGTCATTTAAATTGATCGACCCGCTGCTGAATCTGCTTGGCCTGAATATCCGGGATCGGAACCGGCTGATGGTCCTGCAGGATCTGTTGCAGTTTATCCCGACTACGGCCCATCAAGCTTTTGCTGCCGGATGACTGCCACTTTTCGTAGCCCACGCGGCTGATCAGTTTCGGCTGCCACTGGGTTGAGCGCAGGTGGTTGAGGGTGTGCATCTGGGTCAGGAAATTGCCGTCGGCCCCAACC
>Ga0210064_1000007_pt1 | contig 86615 bp, 70 predicted proteins | sample Muzzi_CordC_D2_FD_185531 | JGI IMG/M metagenome (GOLD analysis project Ga0210064, IMG submission 185531) | Wetland microbial communities from San Francisco Bay, California, USA, that impact long-term carbon sequestration - Muzzi_CordC_D2 (SPAdes) | ecosystem: Environmental > Aquatic > Marine >... | reverse complement strand
AACTAAATGCCCGGGAAGTCTATGATACGCTGGTAAAACAGGCCTGGAAAAACGGCGATCCGGGAATCATCTTTTTGGATCGAATTAATCGCGACAATCCCACGCCTGCCCTCGGTGAAATCGAGAGCACCAATCCCTGTGGTGAGCAACCCCTGCTGCCCCTGGAGGCATGCAACCTGGGTTCCATCAATCTGGCCAAGTTTGTACTTGAAAACAGCGACGGACCAATGGTTGACTATGAGGGACTGAAGGACATTGTCGATCTGTCGGTTCGCTTTCTCGACAATACCATTGAAATGTCTCAATATCCATTGCCTGAAATCACTGCCATGGTTCAGGGCAACCGGAAAATTGGGCTGGGGGTTATGGGTTTCGCCGACATGCTTTTCCAGTTGAACATCGCCTATAATTCCGAAGCGGCCCTGGAAACCGCCGAATCCGTGATGCGTTTCATCCAGGAAACGGCCCATGATGCGTCGCGACACCTGGCAGAAGAAAGAGGCACATTTGCATACTACGATAAGAGCATTTTTAAAGATCAGGGAGTCAAGTACCGCAATGCGACGACAACCACCATTGCCCCCACCGGCACCCTGAGCATAATTTCAGGTTGCTCCAGCGGCATCGAACCACTCTTCGCACTGAGTTTTGTGCGCAATGTCATGGATAACGATAAGCTGTTGGAAGTAAACCCTCAATTTGAAAAAATTGCCCGGGAACGAGGCTTTTACAGCCAAGACTTGATGGACGAAATCGCCAAAAAAGGCGGTATTCGCGACCTCGTGCAGATACCCGAAGATGTTCGCGAAGTATTTGTGACCGCTCATGACGTGTCACCGGAATGGCATATCCGCATGCAGGCCGCTTTTCAGAAGTACACCGACAATGCCGTATCCAAAACCGTCAACCTGCCCCACAATGCCAGTGTCGAAGATGTCAGAAAAGTATATAATTTAGCCTATGAATTAGGATGCAAAGGGGTCACGATTTACCGGGACGGCAGCAAGGAAAACCAGGTCCTTTCGTTCTCCCAAAAAGAGGAAAAAGCCAACAGCGAATTTATGACGGCGGTTAAGGAAAGGCCGGAAACGCTGGGTGGTTACACCACTAAAATTAAAACGGGCTACGGCTACCTGTATGTGACCGTAACCGAATTTGAAGGGCAGCCGTTTGAAGTATTCGCCACGATCGGCAAGTCGGGTCGATCTACCACCGCCAAAACGGAAGCCATCGGCCGTCTGGTGTCATTGGCTTTGAGATCCGGCGTCAAGGTGGATAAAATCGTCAATCAGCTAAAAGGGATCGGCGGCGAATATCCCATTTTTCAGGATGGCGGCCTGGTGCTGTCCATTCCGGATGCCATTGCCCGGGTATTGGAAAAACAATATATGACCGGAAAAAATGCCCCACAGAATCACAAAACCGAATACAGCCTGATGGGCGAAAAGTGTCCGGAGTGTGGCCAGACGATCAGTTTTGAAGAAGGCTGTATGATGTGTCACTTTTGCGGCTTCAACAAGTGCGGCTAAAGATTTCGGTTCAGAAATGGCCCTTTTCCCGATGAGCGGCGTTCTGCGCGGGTTTTCGCCTTCGACGTACGACTGGCGTATTTAACCCAGTTTTGCCAGGCAAATTAAAAAATCTGATTCAAGGCAGAATCCCTATGGATTCTGCCTTTTTTATTGCGATATTATCCGGAAATGTATTAAATCAATAATAATGGATAAGGCATTAAAACCACCTTCCGAGGTTGCTTCAGGTAATCTGCATCAAGGGCATGATCATCCGGGACGGGGCAGGATTGGACTGTTTGCCCAACTGATGTTCGTGCTGATTGCCCTGGGCCTGCTGGTGTTTTTTCGTGACCGGGCCCAATTTCACACCCTGGGAATCGTTTTTGTCTCCATTGTTCTGGAAGCCCTGCCGTTTATGTTGCTGGGAAGCCTGTTCGGGGGGCTCATCGAAGTGTTTATCTCCCGCGAAACCATAACTCGCTGGCTGCCGGAAAGACGCTGGTGGACGATTTTTGTCGGGGCCGGAATCGGCATCCTCTTTCCGGTTTGCGAATGCGCCATCGTGCCGGTTGTAAAAAGATTGCTTCATAAGGGAGTTCCTCTCAGTGCGGCCATCGCCTTTCTGTTGGGCGGACCCATTGTCAATCCGTTGGTGGCCGCCTCGACGGCCGTAGCCTATTTCGCCGACTGGTCAATTGTCGTGCACCGCATGATTTTAGGTTACCTGATTGCAGTGGTCATCGGTCTTTTAATGGGTCTGATTTTTACCAGGACCAAAGCGGTGCGCGCAGAGGTTTATATTAATCAATTTGAGGGAAATGCCGCCTCAACCGCCAACCACGCCAGATCCCCTTCAGCGGGTGAAAAGGCCGTGCTTGCCGTTAGCCATGCCGCCGGTGATTTTTTTGATATCGGACGATTTCTGGTCATCGGGGCGTTTATCGCCGCATTATTGCAGACCCTCGTACCGCGCCAACTATTTGCTGCGGCCGTCAGCACCCCCGCCCTTTCAATCCTGCTCATGATGTTCATGGCCGTAGCTTTAAATCTATGCAGTGAGGCGGATGCCTTTGTGGCTGCCTCGTTTCGTTCAAGCCTCGTACCGTATTCCGCTCAACTGGCCTTTATGGTCCTCGGACCGATGCTGGACTTAAAATTGATTCTGATGTATCTTAAGGTCTTTCGATTACGCGCGATCGCAGCATTAACGGTGTTCACGTTTACAGCGGTTTATTTCAGTATGGTATTGGTGCAGGGCTGGTAAACATTATCTATGCTTTTTCGATAATTGTGCTTTTAAGAACATGAAAGAAAAATTCAAACGGCCCGCCGCCATTTTAACCGCCTGCCTGCCGGCATTAATTTATATCATCTGGCTTCATGCTTTCTATTGGCTGCTTGAGGGCGGTCGCTATACGGCCTTGCTTCAACCGAAACTCTGGCCGCTTTTGATCCTGGCGCTGATCTTGCTGCTGGCCTTTAGCGCTGCGTTTATTTCCCAATTCACACTAAAAACCCGAGTCGCCCTTCACGCTGGTGCATGGATCAAGGCGGCAATCCTTATTTTGCCGGTTGTCTATCTCTGGACCGTCTATGATCAAAGTCTGGGAGCGGACGCATTTGCTAATAGGTTCTTGAATACAGGTCAAAGCGTTTCGATAAAAGCTGCCGGCTTAAAAGAAATACCATCGCAAGCATTCTCCGGCAATCCGACAACCCTGTTGGACTTGATTCTTTATCCTGAAACATTTGATGGTCAACGGGTCGCAATTGAGGGGATGGTTTATCGGGGTACACCGGTGGATAACAGCAGCTTTAAGCTGTTTCGATTTGTCGTTGCCTGCTGTGCAGCCGATGCCCTGCCTTTTTCAATCCAGGTGAAAACGGCAACCGCAGAGAATTTTCCCAATGATGCCTGGGTCCGCGTCGAAGGCCTTTTTGAACTGGCCGCAATCAATGACAAACCGGTATCAAGCATTTTGGCGGAAAAGATCATGCCGATGCCTGCGCCGCCGCCTGAGAAGCGCTATTTGTTCTTTTAAATTTAAGCTTTCAAGCAATTTTTGCACACCCCGTCTACCCTGACCTCAACATGTTCAATCAGTCCCGTAAACATGCGTTGCATGGGATGCAGGTCCACGTTCAGGCTCCGGGGATTTAAACACTCCAGATTGCCGCAGCTCCTGCAGTAAAAATGGGGATGGGCCGGATGGTTTTCATTGGGAGCCGGACCGTATACGAAGGAACGACCGCCGCCGCTGATCCGGTTAACCAGACCTTTGTCTACCAGCAGATCCAGAATGCGATAGACAGTTACCCGATTGATATTGTCGTTCGGGCTGAGGGTGTCAAAAATTTGTTGGGCACTCAGTGGGCGGCTGCTATCACCAATTACTTCCAGAACGCGCTGACGATTGGGTGTATGTCCCAGTCCGGATGCTTGCAGGAAACTTGAATAATCACAATCTTGGCACATAATTTTTCTCGTATCGGTTTGGCACTTCTGTATGCGTTCACAGGTTCAAGGTTCACCGTTCAGGGTTACCTTTGTTCATAGGTTTTTACAAGTTATGGCGGCACCGTTCTCAGCCGACTTGTCTCAACATCATTGATACAGTTCTAATTTTATTCAATTGCGCTCATCGCCTATGAATCAATGGCTCAGATTAGGCATGGCCCGAACCTTTGAACCCTGACCCCCTGAACGGTCACGAACCTTTTACTTATCTTGCAGATATATTCGGCAACAAATGCTCGAAGCCAAAGGCAATCAGAAAACCGAAACCTGCGACCAGGATAATTGAGGCGCCGGAGGTCAGGTTTAAGGCATAGGACAGCCACAGGCCGGTTACGGAAAAAACAGCACTGAGCAGGGTGGATAAAACCATCATTTTAATCAATGACTTGGAATATTTTTCCGCAATATAGGGTGGAATCGTCAGCAGCGCAATCACCAGAATTAATCCAACGACCTGGATAATCATTACAATCCCCACCGCCAGCATGCCGATCATGAGAAAATATAGCGGCTTAACATGTACCCCACGAATTTGAGCAAACTCTTCATCATAAGACAACGCCAGGTAGTCATTATAGAAGTAAATAACGATCCCCAGAATGGCAACGCCGACCCCCAGCATCATCCAGAGATCTGAATCGGGCACCGTCAGGATGCTGCCGAAGAGAAAGCTCATTAAATCGACATTATAGCCCGGTGTTAAATCCAGCAGAATAATTCCAATTGCCATCCCAATGGCCCAGATCACCCCGATGATCGTATCGGCACGGTGTTTGGCTTTGAGGGTTATGGATGCCATGACCAGAGCGGCCAGAAGGGAAAACCCGATTGTTCCCAGCATGTAATGCCAGCCGAAAAAAAATGCCAGACCGATGCCGCCGAAGGCTGCATGGGCAATTCCTCCCGACAGAAAAACAATCCGATTGACGACCACCAGGGTTCCCATGATGCCGCAAATTAGGCTGGCCAACAATCCGGCCAACAGGGCATTTCGCATAAATTCAAATTGGAGGGCCTCAAACAATGTATTTATCCTGATTAAACGTAGAGATTTGGCTACCGTACAGCATACTGGTAACAGAAAAAAGGCTTCAGGTTTCGGGTTTCAGGTGTCAGTGACTTGGCTGAACCATAACTCCAGCAGGGTCTCGCCATGAGCGGGATGCCGCCGGATTCAATTCATCGCGCACTCCAGAATAGAGTCGACACAGCCTGCTGTGAGCTCATCTGAGTCTATGCCCAACTTACTGCAGCGGCCATTGCCCGGGCTGACACCTGACACCTGACACCTACCACACACTGGGATACCGAATTCGCCGCAGTAAACCTGTGATATCGGTTTTTCATCAACAGACATTTATTCGGTATCATGCTGATGCAACACCCGGTGGGGCAGACCATGGGCAACCAACTCTACCGGACAGGTTTCGTCGGCCGTGCAGTCGTACATCATTTCGATCATCTCACCGGTCAGTTCAGCATGGCCGTGATAATGCAGGCGCTGGTTCACGCAAATGACCGATTTGACATATCCGGAAATGACCATTAAATCGTGACTGACGACGATGATTGTAATTGTTTCGTTCAATTCCTTTAAAAGTCTGTAAAACTCGTTTTGCCCCCGGGTGTCGATGCTGGCTGTCGGTTCATCCAAAAATAGAAGATCCGGATCCGTCACCAATGCCCGGGCGACAAAAACCCGCTGTTTTTGACCACCGGAGAGCTCCCCGATACGATGATCGCGAAACTTTTTCATTTCGACCTGGTCCAGCGCATTTAAAGCTGCCTGGCGGTCCTGGTGCGAATGCCTCGACCAGCCTTTGCCCGGTCTTAACGTGCCCATCAGAACGACGTCTAAGGCGGAAATGGGGAAGTTCTTGTTTATGTGAACATCCTGGGGAACATAGCCGATTCGATGGGATACATCCTTGGGCGGTTTGTTAAAAATCCGCACATCGCCGGAATTTGCCTTCAGCAAACCCAGCATCAATTTCAACAAGGTCGTCTTACCGCCGCCATTGGGGCCGATCATGGCGACGAAATCGCCATGATTGACAGATAAATTAACGTCCCGTAACGCAAACTGGCTATTGTAGGAAAAATTAAGGCTTTGAATTTCGATGATATGATCGCGCATATGCAAATTTGTTGCATTGAATTGGATTTGTCAATGCAATTTCTTGAAATTCTTAGTTTGGACCGGATCCATTGCCGGCTGCGGCGCATCGGCGTCAACTTAAGAAATAATATTTGCCACGAATTGATGAGAGGCTATATTTCAATCAGCCAGGAGAGGATCATTATCCAGCAAATCCATCAATTTCTCCGGATTGCGGGATTTATATTTTTTGAGCAGCTTTCGGTAGAGATCCGAATCGAATGGTTTCTTATTCTGCAACACATCGAAAATCAGGCAGGATAAAATCTGGCCGATAAAATGAATCGCATCATGGTGAGAATACTTTTTTTTGCGGATGGCGTTGTAAAATTGAAGGGTTTCGATTGGCTCTTTCTGTTCTAACTGGGCTTCGACAATAGAATGAATCGTAATGTGTAAAAAAGGATTATACTCGGTATCCGGATCGTAATCATGATCATAGGTCAGGTCCGCAAATTCAAGCTGGTTGTAAAATTCATCCTCATGCTCCACCATTGCTTTGGCGATGCGTTGCGCTTCATCATCAAGGCCTTCAAAGTCTCTTTCTTTAGCCCGACCCCAAAGCTCGTACATCTTCTCGCGCGACACCTGTCGCATTATTTTGAAATAATCTTCATCCATGGTCCAATCACCTTAAACTCTATAGCTAACAATCTAAATTCCTCCTCTATTCCTCTGTCTTTCGACCTCTGTCCTCTGCAACCTGACTCCACAGGCCTGCAGCCAGGGACCAGTGACCAGAAACAAGAGACCTTTGAACCCTGAACCCTAAACTCTGAAGCTATATTTTGATAACCTTCATCCCATCTTTAGTATCCTGCACAGAGTATCCCATATCCTGGATCACATCACGTAGTTGATCAGACTTGGCCCAATCTTTGGCGATCCGCGCAGCCTGGCGGGCGTCGACCAGTTTCTGAACTGCTTCCGGTAATGCTTCCGGTTTATCTACCTGATCAAGGCTGAGTCCCAGCACCCGGTCATAATCCAGTATAGTCGCAAATTTATCGCCATCACGGATGTCGCTTTTAAGCATTTCCTGCACAACCGCCATAGCCCGCGGCATATTCAGATCATCATTAATTGTTTCAATAAATCTGGCTTTAAAAGTTTCATCTACTGATCCATTTTGCCCGGCACCGTTTTGGGTCACCTGACGCACTTGATTATGCAGATGCACCAGACCATTGCGGGCGGCCCGGACGCTTTCATCACTGTATTCCATGGGTTTGCGGTAGTGGGTCTGAAAAGCGGCAAAGCGGTATACCAACGGATTGATATCTTTTTTTAAAAAGGCATTTTCCAGGGTCAGAAAATTGTCCTCACTTTTGGCCATCTTTTTGCCGCCGGCGATAATCAAAAAGGCGCCGTGCATCCAGTAATTAAAAAAATTATTGCCGGTTGCCGCCTCGGATTGGGCGATTTCATTGGTGTGGTGCACATCAATATGGTCCGTACCGCCGCAATGAATATCCAGTTGATCCCCCAGATATTTCATGCTCATGGCCGAACATTCGATATGCCAACCCGGAAACCCGGTCCCCCAGGGAGAATCCCATTCCATCTGGCGCCGGACATCGGCAGGTGAAAATTTCCACAACGCAAAATCGGTGGCATTGCGTTTTTCCGGATTTTTCTCTACCCGGGCGCCTTCCTGCAGGGATTCGAGATCCTGATGGGAAAGTTTGGTGTAATCTTTAAACCTCGATGTATCAAAATAAATCCCGTCAGCAGTCTGATAGGTGTATCCCTTATCCTGCAAGGTTTTAATCAAAGCAATTTGGTCCTCTATCGTATCGGTTGCCTTGACCCAGGTGTCGGGTTCGATGATATTCAGCTGCTTGATATCATTTTTAAACGCCCGGGTGTAGAATTCAGCGACTTCCCAGGCGGTTTTGCCTTCACGCTGGGAACCTTTTTCCATTTTGTCCTCGCCCATGTCCCGATCCCCGGTCAGGTGGCCGACATCGGTGATATTCATGATATGCGTGACCCGATAGCCGTTGTAGAGCAAGACTCGTTTTAAAATATCTTCAAAAATATAGGTGCGCAGGTTGCCGATGTGGGCAAAGTTGTAAACCGTCGGCCCGCAGGTGTACAGCCCGACCTGCTGCTTTAGGATCGGGACAAATTCTTCTTTTCTTCGATTCAACGAATTGTATAACTGGAGCTTCATAATTAATACATCTACCCCACATGGTTTAACAGTTGGTCATTATGTCTGCCGTCTTGGCGGATGTTTCGAAAAGATAATAAGAATAGCACCGGTGAAATCAAGTTGTCCGTTCCGGCTGAGTGAAGTATTCATCCATAATTGAATCTCATTCTGAAGTCAACGTATTTGACATCAAATAGGGTTTTGCTTATGTTACCAATTACCGGCTGCCTGAGATTTGCGCTCAATGCTTAGCAGCCATAAATGGAATTATTATCGCAAAATTGAAACCATAGCGAAGTTTTATAATTCAAAAAGTCAGATATGACCTTCACCCAGGAAAGGAAATTTTCACATGGCCAACTGGTTTGCAGAACTCGATCCTGTTTTACAGGCCTTAGTCGCGACATTGTTTACCTGGTTTGTGACCGCTTTGGGTGCCGCACTGGTCTTCTTTTTTAAGGCCATCAACCGCAAAGTCTTGGATGCCATGCTGGGATTTGCTGCGGGGGTTATGATCGCAGCCAGCTATTGGTCGCTGCTGGCGCCGGCGATTGAAATGGCTGAAGAATTGAGCCTGCCCGCCTGGGTTCCCGCCACCGTCGGCTTTCTTCTGGGCGGATTGTTTCTGTGGATAGCTGATAAGATACTGCCGCATTTGCATCTCGGCTTTCCGATGGCCGAAGCCGAAGGTCTGAAAACGAGCTGGCAGCGCAGCGTCCTGCTGGTGCTGGCCATAACTTTGCACAATATACCCGAGGGCCTGGCGGTCGGCGTCGCCTTTGGCGCCCTCGCCTCGGATATATCTTCAGCGTCGCTGGCCGGTGCGATTGCACTGGCTCTGGGAATCGGCATCCAGAATTTTCCCGAAGGTGCCGCGGTTTCAGTGCCATTGCGGCGGGAGGGATTTTCGCGTTTAAAAAGTTTCTGGTATGGGCAACTATCCGGCGTGGTAGAACCCATTGCCGGGGTAATCGGTGCGGCCGCGGTTATTTTGATAAAGCCGATATTGCCCTATGCCCTGGCTTTTGCCGCCGGTGCAATGATCTACGTGGTGGTCGAAGAATTGATCCCTGAGTCCCAGCTGCAAAAAAATACCGACGTTGCCACCATAGGCGCCATGCTCGGTTTTGCCGTCATGATGACCCTGGATGTGGCGTTGGGATAAACCATAACAGGTGTCAGGTTTCTGGTGTCAGATTTCAGGATTCACCCAAAGACAGCAATGATTTTTCGGGACTGGGAATCCACCGGGGCAAAGAGGCCACTTCAGATGCAAGTTACCGGCAGGAGTTCGATTAAGTCTTTAATTCCTATTTAGCTTATTGACCAATACGGTGAAATGACACCTGCTGCGTCCTGACACCTGACACCACTGAAAAAGCTAAAGGATGGATAAATTCTCACGTCGGCAGCTAACGTCTACAACTTTCCTTTTTTGAGGATGGCCACCAGCAACCAGATGCCCATGATTGCAGCAGCAAAAAACAGCAGAATTCCGATCAGGGAGATTCCGTAAACCAGCGGCGGGGTTTCGGATATCACAATCAGTGCGGATCCGATAATCAGCGCGGCAATCAGAATGGAAAATGAAATCCGGTTGGAAATCCGGTCATGGGTGGCCAGCATGTTTTCAAGCCCGCGGTGTTCAATTTGCAGGCGCAGTTTTTCCTGACGGATCAGATTGGCCATTTCGAGCAGCTGATCGGGAAACTGACGCAAAAATCGAAGCAGGTGGGAACCCAGCTCATACAAATCGCTAGCGATTCGTTCGGGCTTAAACCGTTCGAGCTTTACCCGGGTAATAAAGGGTTTGGCCCGGGCAAACATATCAAATTCCGGATCAAGCATGCGACCCACGCCTTCGACGGTGCTCAGCGCTTTCATCATCAGAAAAATATCCGGCGGAATCCGCAGCCTGAAGCTGGTCGCCAGTTCCAGCAGATGCTGCAGCAGTTTGCCAAGCTGAATATCCTTGAGCGGTTTGTAAAGGTGTCGCCCCATGAAATCCGCCACCTCGCGTTCAAACCGCCGCCTGTCCGGCTCCTGCTCCCGGTAGGTTAATTTCAAAAGCACCTGGGCGGCGCGCACTTCGTTCCGGTTGACAATACTCTCCACCAAATCGACAAAATCATCCCGGGTCTCGCGATCAACAATACCGGCCATGCCAAAATCCAGCAGACAGATTACATTATCGGGCAGTACAAAAATATTGCCGGGATGGGGGTCGGCATGAAAAAAACAATGCTCGAAGACCTGCTTGAGCACCAGATCCGCTCCACGGGCGGTGATAACCTTTCGATCAAGTCCGGCGGCTTCGAGCTGTTCAATATGAGAGATTTTGATTCCGTCAATGAATTCGGTGGTCAGTATGCGCGACGTGGTGGCCTCCCGATAGACCTTGGGAATGTAAACATGCGGATCATCGAGAAAGTAGCTCGATGCCCGCTCCATATTGGTGGCCTCATTTTTATAGTCGATTTCTTTTTCCAGGGTGCGGGCGAACTCCTCAACGATCTTCACCGGCCGGTGCAGGGCAAATTCCTCGATATGGCGTTCCGCCAGGGTTGCCAGATGCAGCATGATTTCAAGATCAACTTCAATAATTTTGCGAATGCCGGGTCGCTGGAACTTAACCGCAACAATCTCGCCGTCCTTCAAGACCGCCCGGTGCACCTGTCCGATGGACGCCGAGGCCAGCGGTTCCTCGTCGAGTTGCTCAAATACATCCTCGGCCGACAGGCCGAATTCGGATTTGATTACCTTGCGGATCTGGTCAAAGGAAAACGCCGGCACATGGTCCTGCAGCTTGGACAACTCTTCGATAAATTCCATGGGGATAAGGTCCGGTCGAGTGGAAAGGATTTGACCGAGTTTGATATAAGTGGATCCAAGTTCTTCGAAGGCCATCCTCAAACCTTGCGGTCTGGTCAGGCGTTCAATTCGCACTTCGCGCTTTTTCGATATCATCTGAAGACCGACCTCAATGTATTGATCGATCTTCAACATTTCCAGTAGATCACCAAAACCGTATTTAAATAGGATGGTTAGAATCTGCCGGTAGCGGTTGAGGTGTCGATAGGTCCGGCCGATGACACCGATTTTTCTGATGCTGAGCATGAGAGCAATAGATAATTATTCGATTATTCAATTAATAGTGCGGCTTTGACAATAAGTAAATTCACAAGACCACCAAGGCCGCTCTCATAAGTGCCTAAAATGTCTGAAATTAAGGATGTAAATCATTATATTCGAAAAAATCCCTTAAATTTAGACAATTTTACGTTAGGCAATTTAGTCACTACTATGAGCGCTGGTAATTACGTGACGCAAAATTTGGGTATTGGGCCTTCGCCGCGATGCAGCAGATAGGTCCGCGCCGGCGGGTGTCAGGGTGGCGAATCACTGATTCCTGAAACCTGAACACTGAAACCTTCAGTTGGCGACAAGATCTCGTCAGAAAAACGCCCTTAAGGGTCTATCAGCGTCGGGAGCTGCTCCGGATAGATCTTTTAGGGCTTTTCTTTCTCGCTGCTGATCATCTTCTTCAATTCCCTGATTTCTTTTTTGACAGCCTTTAATTCATCGGTGGTGACCACATTGGCCTTTTTCAGAAAATCCTTTACGGTTTTTTCGACCCGCGCCTCCAGTTTTTTTTGGGTGTCATCATACCGGTGTTGCAGCTCTTTTAAAAATTTATTGCCTTCTTTTTCTCCCATTTTACCTTTTTCAACCAACTCCTTGGTAAAATCTTCGACCTCATCCCAGGTTTTCAGTGCCAGGCCGACGCCTGCCAGCATCGCCTTTTTTATAAAATCCGGTGTATCTTTTAGATCGGCCATGTCATGCTCCTTTCAATTATTTGAGTTTGCCCAGTACCGCACTGGCAATCGTATTTTTCTGGATCTCTTTGGTACCCTCATAGATTTCGGTGATCTTGGCATCCCGATAAAACCGCTCAACTTCATATTCAGTCATATAGCCGTAGCCGCCCAACAGTTGGATGGCCTCATCGGCCACCTCGACCGCCGTGCGCGCGGCATACATTTTCGCCATGGAAGTCAATTTAGGATCGATACGGCCCTGATCATAGTTCCAGGCGGCCTTGTAGGTAATCAGCCTGGCAAGTTCAATCTTGGTTGCCATATCCGCGAGTTTATGCTGGGTGACCTGGAACTGGGCTATCTTGCGGCCGAACTGTTCCCTTTGTTTGACATAGGCCAGGGCACGATTGTAGGCCCCCTGGGCGATGCCCAAAGCCTGGGCTGCGACTAAAATCCGGCTTTCGTCGAAAAATTCGAGCACCTGATAAAATCCCCGGCCCTCTTCCCCGATAACATTGGCGAGCGGTACCCGCACGTCCTTATAATTGATTTCGGCGGTGGACATCATGTGGATCCCCATCTTATCGCCGATATCGGTGGCGGTGATGCCCTCTCGCTCGGCTTCCACCAGAATCAAACTAATGCCTCTGTATGACGGCTGCACGTTGTCATCTGTCTGGCACATGGTGCAATAAAAACCGGCCATCCCGCCGTTGGTAATAAATGTTTTGTTACCGTTGATCACCCATTCGTCCCCTTCTCGCACGGCGGTCGTCTCCAGTGCGGTGATATCCGAACCGTGTCCCGGTTCGGTAAATGCTCCGGCCGAAAGCATTTCACCTTCAGCCACTGCAGGAAGAAATTTTTGTTTCAATTCGTCGCTGCCAAAACGCAGGATGCATTCCGAGGCAAAACTGGATAGGACGACGGCACTGCCGATGGTCGAATCCTGAGCACAAAACTCGTCGGCGATAATAATGTTTTCCAGCACGCCAAGATCCTGTCCGGAATATTTTTCCGGATAGTGGACGCCGATAAATCCCAAATCAGCCGCCTTTTTCCAAATCTTAGTGGGGAATTCATGCTTTCGATCGAGTTCAAGGGCCAGGTCCTTATCAAATTCACCTTTGGCAAACTCTCTTGCAGCTTTTTGAATTTCTATTTGCGATTTAGTGAGCTCAAAATCCATTCTAATTCCTCCAGCATTAATACTAAGTTAACATCAAAATATTTTCAAAAATAGTCTGTTTATACCTGAATTTTGCACGCAAATAAATATCAGCAACCTTCGAGATCAAGTTACCGTAATAGAATTCGGACGATATACAATGGTTTTGGTTGGGATTAGCACATGCCCGGTACCATTGCAAGGGGTTTAAGATTGGACCATTTTATATTGAAATCAATTCGGCTGGCACCGAAAAGTTTCTTGACTGTTGCCTGAATCTGACCTAATTGTTTTAAGCTGTTCAGGACTGGACAGAGCGAACCGGAATTAATACTTTATAGTAACGGTTCTGGGGTTCAGAGGTTAACAATCTCATCAACCTGATTGTCGGATCATAGAAACGGAAGATACGACCATAAAGGGAGGAAAAATTTTGTTGCTGTTCATCGACGCAACCTTGAACGCTGAACCCTGAACCTTTGAACGCCCAAATAGAAAGGAATAAAAAAAATGCCATTCTCAATTGCCCTGGCAGGCAAGGGTGGTAGTGGCAAAACCACTATGGCCGGCCTGTTGATTAAATATTTAGTCAAAAAGGACAAAACACCCATTCTGGCAGTCGATGCCGATTGCAATGCGAATCTGAATGAAGTCCTCGGCCTCAAGGTCAAAGATACCATCGGCAACGCGCGCGAAGAAATGAAAAAAGGGGTTGTTCCCGGCGGCATGACCAAAGACATATTTATGGAAATGAAGCTGGAAGAGGCCTTGGTGGAAGCACCCGGTTATGACCTGGTGGTGATGGGACAACCGGAAGGAGCCGGATGTTATTGTGCCGCCAATACCCTGCTGACCGGGTTTATGGAGCGGCTGGCCGGAAATTATCCCTTTGTCGTGATGGATAATGAAGCCGGCATGGAGCATATCAGCCGCCTGACCACCAAAGATGTGGACATATTGTTGATCGTAACCGACACCTCGCGACGCGGATTGCAGGCTGCCTTAAGGATTGATGAACTGGCCCGCAGTCTGAATATAGGCGTCGGCAAAAGCTATGTAGTTATCAATCAGGTAAAAAATGGGCTGTCCGACCAAGCGCTGGCAATGATCAAAGATGCCGGGCTTGAGCTGGCCGGGACCGTCCCCGAAGATGACGCCATTTATGAATATGATTTCAATGGGCGACCGACCATCGAAATGCCGGAAGACAGCCCGTCGGTCAGAGCGGCATTCGAAATATTTGAGAAAATAATGGCATGAACAGAACAGGCTTTTTATACGATAAACGGTATCAGCTGCACCAAACCGGCCGCTACCATCCGGAGGTTCCGGCCAGACTTGCCCGTGTTTACCAGGGTATAAAAGACGCCGGCCTGCTCTCCAAGCTCATCCCGATAAAAGCCAGTCCGGCAGATCTGAGATGGATTGAACTGGTGCACGATCGGCCATATATCGAGCGTTTTGCAACAGCCTGCCAATCCGGTGAGAGCGTATTTGACAGCCCGGACAACCAGATGTGCTCACAGACTTATGAAATCGCGTTGCTGGCTGTGGGCGGCATCCTGGATGTTGCCGGCCAGGTGATGGAAGGTAATTTGGACAACGCCTTTTGTGCCGTCAGACCACCGGGCCATCATGCCGAAACGAACAAAGCCATGGGATTCTGTTATTTCAACAACGTGGCCATTGCCGCCCGTTATATACAGAACCAGTACCGCATTCAACGGGTGGGAATCATCGATTTCGACGTCCATCACGGCAACGGAACCCAGCACATTTTCGAGGGGGATTCAACGGTATTCTATTACTCCATCCATGAACATCCATCTTTTGCTTACCCCGGAACCGGCCGCGAATTTGAAAACGGCAAAGATTTTGGCTACGGTTACACCAAAAACACCCCGGTACTACCGGGACAGGGTGATGCGGAATACAAAAGCCTGATTCAAAGAGATCTGCTTCCGGCCTTCAAAGAATTTAATCCGGAAGTCATTCTGGTCTCGGCCGGCTTTGATGCTCACATGGACGATGATATGTCCGATATAAATTTGTCGACCGAAGGTTTCTCCTGGATCATGCAGACGATTGTTGAATTGGCCCGGCACGCTTCAAAAGGCAGGATCATATCCGTTCTGGAAGGCGGCTATTCGTTAAGGCGCCTGCCGGAGCTTGCAGCCAATCATATCCAAATTCTGTTAGACGCGCAACTTCGTTGACTCGTATCCTGATAGCATGTGCCGCATAAAGTAATTTATCCGCGGCGCTTCAATCTAATACTTTAATTAGTTTTCAAGGCCCAAATTACAACCCTGGACGGGCTATATTTCAGGGCGGAAAAATTAACCAATCAACATTTCAACCAACACAGAGGGGGCAATATGTTTGTTTCCAGATCCATGACCCGCAAGGTCATCACAGTGGATCAAGAAGCATGTATCCTTGATGCTCAGGAATTGATGGCAAAAAATCAGGTCCGCCATCTCCCGATCATCGACAATAACCGGGTGCTTATCGGCATTATTACCGACAGGGATATCAGGAGTGCTTTACCCTACCGTTTCTTTGAGGCACCTCAAAGCGAAAGGGAGAAGATCTGCGCGCTTAAAGTCAAAGAGATCATGACAAAGAATCCCATATCGATTTCACCGACCTATACGATTCAGGATGCCCTGCTGTTGATCCAGAATTCAAAAGTCGGCGCGCTGCCGGTGGTCGATGACAACAAACGGCTGACGGGAATTATTTCGGTGCGCGATCTTTTGCGGGCTTTTATCAATGTTCTCGGTATTGGTGAACCCGGCACGCTGCTGTGTATCCTGGTGGAAGAAAAGGTCGGACAACTCAAGAAAATCGTCGACGCCATCACGGAAGAAAATATCTCCTTCGGCAGCATCTTGGTAGCCAGGTACTGGGACAAAAATAAACGTGCGGTTTTTACTTATCTTCTGACGCTAAACGTTGCTCATGTTAAGAAAAAATTACAGAATATGGGTTTTACCTTACTGAATCCCATGGAATGGTATATTGACCAGTTGCCAAAAGATGAGATTTCCCCACAGTCAACAGAATAGTCGGATGGAAACCAATCGCAGTCCTTATGAGGAACTGTTCATTTACTATCTCAAAGGTCGTCTGGAGGTGCACGACCGTATATTTCAGAACAACTTTATCGGAAACTGGGAAGAAGGAGGCGATTCCATTCTGTTTTTCTCCAGTTCGGCAGACCGACAAATCGAAAAACTTTTGCAATGCCAGCCCAATTTAGAGCAAGTTGACAGCTATCGCATGCTTTACGACCATTGGTTGGGAGAAAAGTTCAGCACGATTGAGCACGGCATTTTTCGTATCATACCTTCCTGGGAGATTGCAGAAGATCAAATTTCTGCGTTAACTGATAAGCTGCCGATTGTATTGGATCCCGGTCTGGTGTTCGGCACGGGGACCCACCCGACAACCCGCGATTGTTTGGAGGCTCTGGAGTCAGCAGCCGGATCAATGCAAATTTCAAGCGTCCTGGACCTCGGTACCGGCACCGGCCTGCTGGCCCTGGCTGCCGCCCGGCTGGGAAGCAAACGCGTCCTTGGGGTGGATCTGAATCTGCTGGCGGCAAAGACCGCCAGAAGAAATGTGCGGCTCAACCAGCTGGAAGATCGGGTTGTGATCGCACAGGGCCGCGCTGAAGACATGATCGCATTTCCCACAGACCTGTTAATCGCCAACATTCACTTCGATGTCATGCAGTATCTGATTAGCACCAAAGGATTTCTTGCCAAATCGCAGTTTATCCTCTCCGGTTTGATGCGCGGTGAAGCGAAACATATTGCCAACACCCTCCAAAGGTATCCGGTCAAAATACTAAAGCAGTGGACTCAGGACGACATCTGGCATACGATATATGGGAAAGCGGTGCAAAAGTGAAACTCATTTGATATTTGTGATTTAATTCTAATAAACTACAGGGGCGCAGGCTGACTGGTCGTCTGTAACGATTCAAAAGGAAAGTATGATCATTAAGATTTGGGGTTCAAGAGGATCCATTCCGGTCTGCGGCAGGGAATATTTAAAATACGGCGGCGATACTACCTGTGTGGAACTCCGCACCAAAAGCGGCGATATCATTATTATCGATGCCGGAACCGGTATTCGCAGACTTGGCAATCAGCTGGCCGATGAAAAATGTTTTGATCTCAATTTCATCTTTACCCATGCCCACTGGGATCATTTGATGGGCTTCCCATTTTTTAAACCCCTCTATTTCAAAAAAACCACCATCCGGGTACACCGCTGCCCGTTTCACAGCGATTTTGTAGAAACCATCCTTTCCAAAGTCATGGCGCCACCCAATTTCCCGGTTAAATATTCCGATATTACCGCTCAAATGGCGTACCTGGACGCCTGCCCGACGGAGTTTGAAATTGGCTCGGTCAGGGTGGTGCCCATTGCACTCAGCCATCCCAACGGAGGCAGTGGATATAAATTCATTGAAGACGACAAAAATTTTGTATTCTTAACCGACAATGAGCTGGGCTATGTTCATCCCGGCGGGCTTGCTTTTGAAGATTATCTGAATTTCGCCGGTGGTGCGGATCTCCTTTTACATGACGCCGAATATACCCCTGAAGAATATAGAAAATACATGGATTGGGGACACTCGGTTTATACCGATGCCCTCGACCTGGCGCAACAGGCCGCGGTAAAGAAGCTGGGTCTTTTTCACCTGAACCAGGAACGCAGCGATAAAGAAATGGATCGCATCGTCCAGGACTGTCGCGAACGCATTGCGGCGAAAGGCGGCAACCTGGCCTGTGTGGGGGTGGCGGTCGATATGGAATTTGTGATTTAGTTATTGGTCAAATAGTTGATTGGTTGAATAGTTCAATGAGCTTATAAACCAGTTTTTTGCGGAACATATACTATGATCCTGCTCATTGATAATGCAATTCATCTATTTAGCGGGTCAACCATTCAACGAATCAACGAGTCAGCTAATCAACCAATTAACTGGAGCGAAGCGACTCTATGGATGATCTGATCAAACAGGCCGCAGGGGATTTGGCTGCCGCCTGCAATGTGGTGGCGCTGACCGGTGCCGGCATTTCGACTGAAAGCGGGATCCCCCCCTTTCGGGGAAAGGGGGGGCTCTGGGAAAAATTCGATCCCATGGAAATTGCCCACATCGATGCATTCATGAAAGATCCTGCCAGGGTTTGGAACCTTCTCGTCAAAGAAATGAAAGCAATCGTGGATACGGCCCGGCCCAATGACGGCCACAAAGGGCTGGCCAAGCTGGAGCAAATGGGAAAATTAAAAACCGTTATCACCCAGAACATCGATGGCCTTCACCAGGCTGCCGGCAATACAGATGTTATCGAATTTCACGGCAATTTTGCCTGGCAGCGCTGCATGGACTGCAGCCAGAAATATGAAACCCGCCAGGTCGACATCTCCCAAATTCCCCCCCGATGTCGTTGCGGCGGAATATTGCGGCCGGATGCCGTTTTTTTTGGTGAGATGATCCCCCAAGATGCCATGTGGCGATCGAAACAGGCCGCGTCCGATTGCGATCTGATGCTGGTCGTCGGCACCTCGGCCGTGGTTCAACCGGCGGCGCTGATGCCGCTTTTTGCCAAAGAAACCGGGGCCAAAATCATTGAGATCAATCCGGAAGAAACGCCCTTAACCGTCGAAGTCAGTGATTATCTGATTAAAGGCCGGGCCGGTGAAGTTATGAATCAAATCTTGCAGGAATTAAAACCGGCAATATAAGATTGCCCTTAATCCCTGGGGGCTTTCCCTCATCGATATTAATTTGATACTTCTTTAAAACTGTAAAATGAGCAATACCGACTCTCTCTGGATTAAAACCGTATCCATAGCCCCGCCTTCCTTGCAAGATAATACCGCTGATGCCGAACGTCTTATCTCGGCGCTGCGGACCACCCTGCAAACAAACAACTCCATTAATATCGACCTCAGCCTTATCAAGAAACTGCCGGCTATACTGCGACAATGCGATTTCAACGTCCGCTGCACATTGTTTAACGATGGCCGTCAGTGGCTGGTGGTGGGTATTCAGGGTGCAAAAGAAATGCGTCCGGTCGCCGGTCTGGCGGTAGATCTGGGGACCTCACGGGTCGCTTTGCGCCTGCTGGATCTCACCGACGGCCATATATTGGCCGAGTCCGGATTTGACAATCCTCAGCTGGCTATTGGACCTGACATTCTGACCCGGATTCATTTCTGTGAATCCTCCGACGGTTTGACCAAACTGAGTCATCTCATCATAGCCGGATTGAACCAGGCTATTGACGATTTGTGCCAATTCGTGACAATCGAACCGCAAGATATCTATGCCCTTGCGGTGGCCGGCAACACGGCCATGACCCACTTATTTTTGGGGCTCAATCCCCGCTGGATTATCCGCGAGCCGTATATTCCGGTGGTCAACAAACCCGGAGTTTTAAAAGCCGCCGAAATCGGGTTGCAGCTGAATCCCGCGGCCAGGATATTCATTTTCCCGAATATCGGCAGTTATTTTGGCGGAGATCTGATTGCAGGCATTTTCTACGCGGGACTTCATCGCGCACCGGAGACGGCCATTTTGGTTGACGTGGGCACCAATGCCGAAGTCGTGGTCGGCAATCAAAACTGGTTAATCGCCTGCGCCGGTGCGGCCGGACCGGCCCTTGAGGGCGGCGTGACCAAAATGGGAATGATGGCCGGGCCGGGAGTTGTCGATAAACTCTTTATCGATCCGCAAACCCGCGAATTCGCGCTGCACACCATTGAAGATAAAACGCCCCGCGGTATTTGCGGCTCCGGGGTGATTGATCTGGCAGCCCAGCTTTTTTTATCCGGTATGTTGGATATCCGCGGCAAACTGATACCGGCGGCTTGCGGCAAGCGCCTGACGGTGATCGATGGCTTGAAGCATTTAATCATGGTACCGGGCGAACAATCCGCGACCGGCTCGGATCTGACCATCAGCCAGGCGGATCTTGACAGCCTGATACGATCCAAAGCAGCCATGTACACCATCCTGGAGACCATTACCATGTCGGTCGGCATGGAACTCAGCGAGTTCGCCTCATTTTTCGTGGCCGGAACATTTGGTTCAATTATCGATCCCCGTTCGGCCATCACCATCGGCATGCTGCCGGATCTGCCGTTGGAAAACTACAAAGCGCTCGGCAACAGTTCCCTGGGCGGCGCCGCGCTGGCACTGACTTCCGCCGAAAGCCTGGCCGAAATCGACCATATCCGGGACCGCATCACCTACCTGGAACTCAACGTCAATCAGGATTTCATGAACCGCTTCAGTGCGGCTAAATTCATACCGCATACGAATACGTCATTATTTCCATCGGTCAAAACGGCCATTAGATGATAATTAAATAAGTTTGAAATCTATCCAAAACTTTCGGAGGTGCCTTTTATGCCCAAACCCATCTACCTGGATTACAACGCCACCACGCCGCACGATCCCGAAGTCATCGAAGCCATGCGGCCGTTTCTGGAAGAAGAATTCGGCAATCCGTCAAGCTCCCACCTGTATGGAAATCTTCCGCACCAAGCCGTCAGGCACGCCCGCGGTCAGGTTGCGGCCCTGCTCAATTGCCGGCCGCAAGAAATTATCTTCACCAGCGGCGGCACCGAATCCAACAATCATGCCATCAAGGGCGTCGCATCTGCTTACCGGGATAAAGGTAATCACATTATTACCAGTCAGATAGAGCATCCTGCAATTTTGGCGGTATGCAGCTATCTTGAAGATAATGGATTCGCAGTCACTTACCTTCCGGTTGACGGCCAAGGTTTGGTCAGCCTGACGGATGTCGCTGCTGCAATAACACCGCAAACAATTTTGATCTCGATCATGCACGCCAACAACGAGGTCGGTACCATTCAACCCCTGGCTGAAATTTCTGAGCTGGCAAAGCGCCGCGGCATTCTGGTTCACACGGATGCCGCCCAGTCTATGGGAAAAATACCGGCTGAAGTCGATCCACTCGGGATTGATTTGCTCTCGGTTGCCGGACATAAAATATACGCACCCAAAGGTATCGGCGCGCTGTATATTCGAGGCGGAGTCAAATTGGCCAGGTTTATGCACGGTGCCGGGCAGGAATCCGGCTGGCGCGCAGGCACCGAGAATGTATTGGAAATCGTGGGGTTGGGAAAAGCCTGTGAAATCGCCGGACGCGATCTTGTCAAGAACCGGGATCACATGCAGGCCATGCGGGATCGGCTTTATGAAGGACTAAAACAAAGATGTGAACGGATTCGTTTAAATGGCCACCCCCATAAACGCTTGCCGAACACGCTCAGTCTTTCTTTTCACGATCAGGCAGCCGATCAAACTTTGGCAATTATCGGCCCTGAGGTTGCCGCATCGGCCGGTGCTGCCTGTCACTCGGGCACGGTTGAGATCTCCCTTGTGCTTAGGGCCATGAATGTGCCGCTGGACTGGGCCAAAGGGACTTTAAGGCTGACTACCGGCAGGCATACGACTGCAAGTGATATCGACAAGGCGGTTCAGGTGATCAGCGATGCCGTGCAAAGATCCTGATTGAGATAATCTTCAATCATCATATTCGTGATCATTGACTTTGCCGGGGGCGCTGACGATTCGCGGCAACAATTTTCCAGTCGCTATTTCTGGATTTTACTGAAACCCTGGTGCGGCGGGAAAACCGCTCCCACCGGATCTGTGGTCGGCGGCAGTTGTTCAGTACCTGAAGTGCTTAATTCTTTCCCCCTTATCCCCGATTTCGGTCATGGCCTCAATGCCGATCTGCAGGTGAAGTTCGGTCCAGTTTTCGGCCACCTGCATATCTGACGCTTCTGTTTTAACCCCTTCCGGTGTGATCGGAACGTCAGAAACTAGCAGCAGCGCGCCCCGCGCAATCTCGTTGTAGTGACCGACGACGAAAATAGTCGCTGTTTCCATGTCAATGGCAATACAGGTCATCTGATGGAGTCGGTCGAGGAATTTGGTATCATGTTCCCATAAGCGCCGGTTTGTCGTGTAAACCACACCGGTTCGGTATTCATGCCCGTGGTCCAATATCTTTTGAGAAACAAATTTGTGTAATTTGAATGAAGGCAGCGCCGGAACTTCAGGTGGAAAATAGTCGTTGCTGGTACCCTCACCCCGGATGGCGGCTATCGGTAGGATGAAATTTCCTATCTCGGCGGATTTCTTCAAGCCGCCGCATTTTCCCAAAAAAAGAACGCCCTTAGGGTGACAGGCAGTGAGCAGGTCCATAATGGTCGCCACATTCGCTGAGCCCATTCCAAAGTTAATGATCGTCAGCCCTTCTTTGTTTGTCACGGCCTGCATCGGCTTGTCTTTACCATAAATTTTGCTGTTAAACTTTTCGGCGAATTTCCACAAATAATAGTAAAAATTAGTCAAAAGAATGTAATCACCGAATTTGTCCAGCGGCATGCCGGTATACCGGGGCAGCCAGTTTCTGGCAATTTCAATTCTTTCGGGTCGATTAGTAGGAGCGTCGATCATGGCCGGCTCATTATTTTAGGTATCTTCCAACAAAAACATCTGAATATATCGTGGATCAAGCCTTTGTATGGTCACCCGGCCTAATTCACTTTCGATTTCTTCAAATAGATTGTCCAGGGTTTGGCCCAGGCGTTCGGTGATCTCGAAATCGTTAAGGCCGGTGTCGGCTGCCAACCAGTCCAGGAAATTTTGCTTCATCAGCGGGGGTACCTTGCTTTTTTGATCGAAGCCGTCAGCCGCGTCAGCCGGCTGCACCGGCAGAAGCTGTCCGAAAAACGGCTTAAATTCCTTTAATGTCATGGGTTCCAGCTTTTCGGTCACCAATTCAAGATGGTGCCGGGCCCACAAGGTCAGAATCAGGTTCTTGAAAGTTAAAAATCCGTATGCGGATGGATGATCAATGTCGATAGACATCAATGACAACAGGTCATCGACGGCTTTGATCTGATTGAAGTTGTCTTCGGTTGTTTGGACATCTTCCAGGGATTCGAACTCTCGATAAAGCACACCGGTTTTATAGTTGTCGTAAAACAGCGGTTTTTTGATTAACAGTCCACCCAGCACTCCCAGCCACTGTTCACCCCAGAAAGTCAGTCGCAGTCCGCTCCGGGCAAACCAGCATTGGTCAAGCCATTTCTCTGTCAGCCATTTCAGCTTCAGCGCTTCACCAAATCCGACTCTGAAAATTTGTGACAGCGGATACCGGGTAATCAATGCAGCAGCCCGATTGGGATCAGCTACGGTCCTAGCTTTGGACAACCGCTCCAGTCCGATACTGATGTAACCACAGACCTTTTTGACGATGTCCCTTAATTGATCCCGGTCCCGGATGGTTTTATGATCGGCTACGATGACCTGGTTGCAAAGATTGGCAAACTCGGTTTGAATATGATTCAGTGCATTTTCCGATTCGATGGCGGTCAGCGCCCGGGTGAAGTGATTGTCTTCCATCAGCATCCGGATCGGATATTGCGGTACGGGAAAAAGAGATGTCGGGTCTGCCGCGGGCGGTATAACTTTGGCACGCTGCTGCGCCAGAACCTGCGGTTTGACCGGTTGGTAGATGCCGATGGCCTCATCAAAGGGTAAAAAACCTTTTTCCGCCAACCGCACATTGCGCCGGCGGTAGCAGTCTTCTTCGGTTTCGGCCGGAATAACATGGGTGGCTTCCAGCAACACCCCCTGATACATGCGATGGTCGAAATTTGACAGGGCTTCGGTCAAGCGGGTAATAAATTTTTTGCGCAGCTCATCGGAAAGCTCATTTTCGGCTGTATCAACCGGCGGGTCGATAAACTGTATGAAATAGGTGCTGTCCAGCGAAAAAAAACCCTCGCCGAACTCGGACGGATCCTGATCGTGCTCTCTGACCCTGACTTCGATATTTTTGTACAAATAGAATTCGATGAATTCCAGTTTTTCCTTCAAAAACCAGCTCACAAAACGCTGGGGATCAGCTTCATACAGCAGGTCCAGCCAGCGTGATACGGCCTGGGTGTCGATTTGATCTTTTTGCCAGGTTTCCAGATCCACCAGGTGTTCCCACTGCCGGTTCGATGCCAGAGACAGCAGCGGCCCTGCGTCTTCGGGACCGATGTCATGGATCAAAAAATAAAAATCCTGCTCGGGAAATGAATGCACCAGGGCCAGGGATTGCGGATCCTGCAGGATGTGCTCCATGGCGTCTTTGGGCTCCAGCGCCATCAGCTGCTGCCGTTTTTCCCGCAGCGTACGGAAACGTTCTATAGCCTTTTTATCCGGAATATCATTATTTGTATTCATCGGTGAGAATCCGTATGACGATTGAAGATTGATGATTGAAGAATGAAGATTTGTGGTATTCTATCTTTTTTTATCTCACAGTTGTAATCCAAAAATATTCAATCTTCATTTTTCAATTACACAGCCTCATCCACAGCTTTGGAATTCCAGGGTGCGAATTTCAGCAAAAGTAGCATGCCGGGAATGGCGACCAGGGTACATGAAATAAAAAATGTTTCCCAGCCAATATTTTTTGCCAGAAAACCGGTGGGTGCCGATGCAAGTACCCGCGGAACCCCCATCAAACTTGTCAGCAGGGCATACTGGGTGGCGGTAAATTTTTTATTGGTAATACTGGCCATAAATGCGGCATAGGCCGCAGTACCCATCCCACTGCTGAGATTTTCAAAGGCAATTACCGCAGACAGCCAGGCGACACTATAGCCGATATTGGCCAGCAGGGCAAAACCGGCTGTTGATGCGGCCTGTAAAAATCCGAAAACCCACAAACTGCGGTTAATCCCCAGCCGGAGCATCATAAGGCCACCTGCCAGGCCACCGGCGATGGTGGCCCAAAAACCGAACAATTTGACGACTGCGCCGATCTCGGATTTGGAAAAACCGATATCAAGATAAAAGGGGGTCGTCATGGCACTGGCCATGGTGTCGCCGACTTTATAAAGCAGAACAAAAGCCAGGATCCACAGCGCGTCTTTGCGACTGAAATATTCCACCAGTGGATCGACGACTGCCTCCCGCATGGTTCTGGGTGTGCCGGCGGGGGTTTCGGGTTCCGGGGTCAGCAGCGTGGTTAAAAGACCCGGCAGCATACAGCCGGCCAGGATCAAATAAACCATCGAAAAATCCATGTGGTCTGCCATGATCAGGCCGCCGCCTGAAGCAAGCAGCATACCCACCCGGTAGCCGTTAATATACAGCGAAGAACCGAGGCCCAACTCTTCATCGGAAAGGTCCTCGCGGCGGTATGCATCCACCACAATATCCTGGGAGGCACTGAAAAAAGTAACCAGAAAAGCGACAAAGGCAAGCAGCCACGGATTTTGGGTCGGATCGGACTGGCCCAGACCGGCGATGGAAACCGTTAATGCAATTTGAGCGATCAGCATCCATCCGCGCCGGCGTCCTAAAAACGGCAGCGTAAAACGATCCAAAAAGGGCGCCCACAGAAATTTCAGGGCATATGGCAATCCGACCAGTGACATCACGCCGATAACGGTCAGATCCACCCCCTCATCCTTCATCCAGGCCTGGAGAACACTTATCGTAAGCAGAAGCGGAAGTCCGCAGGCAAATCCCATCACGAAGGCCACCAGCATGCGGCGGCTTAAAAGAGTTTGAATGACGGATTTCCGAATTTCAGATTGCAAAAGTCCTCGCGGATTTAACGTGCAGGTCTAATGGGGGCTGATTGTCAAATGATTAATTGAGATCTAAATCTGAAATGCTGGGTGCTTGGAGGCTGAAAAGTCTGGTGGAACAGACCGCCGCTTAGTAGTTCAAGCCTTACCGGCACCACAGCCTGATAGACTATCAGCTTCCCAGCTTCATAGCCTCCCAGCATTCTAGCTTCTCTGCCTCCGAGCCTCCCGGTCTCCAAGCCAGTTAGGCCTTCGCCTCTTTTAACTGTTTCGGAGAAACAATCGAGCCATATTTATCTTTTAAGGTCTCAAGCCCCTGTCGCTGCTTTTTCAAAATGTCGAACAGTTTTTGGGGAATGTTCGGCTCTTTGCCGTAAGCTTCAATCTGCAGATCGATTCGGCCGAGGATATTGTCCACATACAGCGAAAATTGCTTCTCATACAGATCTTCAGGATAGGCTTTGTCGATTTTAGTCTTAAACAATGCTTTCAGATCTGCATATTTCGGTAAATACCCGATCGGCGTGTCAATTGCATCGACTTCGTTGTGGGCCCTTCGCTCCAGCCAGGCCATCCAGGCTTTTACATCCTTTTTCTCGCCCAGCAGTTTTTTGGAATTTCCGCCACGGGCTTCGTGGGTCAGGAAGTAATTTAAGCCGGCCAAAATCGGCTGTTTATTTGAAGCAATTTTATCACTGCCGAAAAATTCGAACTGCGCGGCCATATATTCACCCAGTGAGCCGGGAATAAAGGGTGCATTGGCCCAGGGCTGTCGACGCACACCGGTGGCGCCGACCTCGGTGGCGGTGGCGGCCGACACGATACAGGCGCCGATCACCACCCCTTGCTCCGGGGTCTTGGCCACCCACACCGGCGGCATGGTGTCGCTATCACGGCCGCTGTATGTAATAATGCGGGTTTCAACCCCGGCGCCGTTTTCATTTTCGGCGGAATAATTACCCAGGGCACTGTTGTCCAGGGTACAGCGGGAATTGGGATGGGACATGGGAATGGCTTTGCCGTTTTTATCGACCATACCCGCTTCCCAGGGACCCTGGAAGTTGACGCCTTTTTGCGGCGGCGGCTCCTCGTTGTTGCCGACCCATTGGGGTACGCCGTTTTCATCGATCAGAACATTGGACCAGATGACTTCCGTACCGGGTTCACGCAGACATTTCATCAAAAGCGGATCCCCTTCCCAGTTGACATCTTCCACAATGCCGAAGATGCCTTTTTCCGGATTGATGGATCGGATAGAACCGTCCGCGGCAATCCAGCACTGGGCGAGGTCGTCACCTACAAAATGGTCGCCCGCCATGGCCGAAGTTGTCTTGCCGCATCCGCTGGGTGCGGCGCCGATCATCCAGGTAATCCGGCCGCCGGGTCCTTCGATGCCGGTGATAAACATGTGCTCGGCCAGCTGCTCGGCCCGTTTTTCATAAACTGCACGATCGACCGCGAACCGGTGGTTTCCTTTTTTCATTAACAATGTGTTGCCGGCATAGGTACAATTAAAACTGTAGGTGGTCAGATGGCTGCGATCCATAAAGACCCTGGCATTGGGCAGGTCTTCGGCCCGATTCTGGCCCTCGCTGTGAATGTTGGTAAAAAAATGTCCCAATTTTTCTACTTCCTGGTCAAAATCCGCATAGACGTTGCGGTACAGAATATCGGCACTGTGCATGACATAGGTTGAGCTGGAGATCTCAACCGCCGGATTGGATGCCGGCGCCCCCACCGGACCGCGCAGATAAAATCCGATCATCATTATTTTGCCCTTCATGATGCCGCTCATTTTATCCTTGATATCCTCGCAGGCCTGGCCACGATCCATTTTGTTGGCCAGGGAATTCACCTCTTCACCTTCATTGCTGATGTAAAAGGTGCGATCAATAATACGACCCTGTTCTTCTTTCAGATCATAGTGGATGGTATGATTCGCCATGGGCAGCGGCTTTTCCTCACCCTTTTGGATGGAAAGGTCTCTGATAAATTGTCGATCTTCTGCGGAAGCCGTATTGATAAATACTTTATCCGGATCGCAGAGGACGATGGCATTGGCAATTTTCAGTCGCACCGCCACATTTTTTATCTTGTTCAGTTTCGCCGATTGGGCCGGCTCCACCCGATCTGCAAATATCTTATCAGCGGCTTCCGCCGTTCTAATTCCGCCAAGCTCAATCACAATGTCAATGACATCTTTCTTCGGTCCCATTGATAATTCTCCCTTGTTAATTTATCCGATAATTCTGTTTTTCGACTGTTTAAATTTCCCATCCGGGGCACGGTGGTTTTCAGGTTACTGATCTTCATCTCCGGAAGTGTTGTTGACCGCATCTCAGATTGTCACCATCTCAGCCTATCATTATTAACAGTCCGGGTCAAAAAATAATCTTTAGTTATAGGTTAACCGGTTCAAAGGCTTGCCCGCCTCAGGAGGGTTTAGCGGTTGATTGTTTGCCGTCCACACTCACGGGTATAACGGAAGACCATTGCGGCCCCTGTGATCGTTTTTATTTTAGATAACGCGTAAAATCCTAAACCTATGATCCCTGAGCCTTTGAACCGTGAATCTCTGAATGTTGGCACCCATGCCTTTCTTGAATCGGCATGTTCTGCTCGATCCAGATTAATACCTTGTCAAATTCCGCCCTTAGCTCCTGCAATGCTTTGCCCCGGTGACTGACCCGGCTTTTCTCTTCCCGGGTCAATTGGCCAAAAGTCTTTTTCAGCGGCGGATAATAGAAAACCGGATCATAGCCGAAACCATATTCTCCGGCCGGTTTCTCGGCAACAACTCCCTCACAGCGGGCTTCATACGTTAAGGCCGGTCCGGCAGGAACCGCTATCGATAAAACACATTCAAAGGCGGCCCTGCGATTGGTCTTGCCTTTCATCTCAGCAAGCAGTTTGGTGTAGCGCTGTTGATCGGTGGCATTTTCGCCGGCATAGCGGGCCGAATAAACACCCGGAGCCCCTCCCAGGGCCTCCACCACAAGCCCGGAATCATCCGCCAGCGCCGGCAGGCCCAGGATCTTTGAAACAACACTGGCCTTTTTGTAAGCATTGTCATCAAAGGTATCACCGTCTTCCTCCACGGGCGGAATCGGACCGAAGTCTGCCAGATTTTTGATATCCACCGGAAAACTTTCCAACATATCTCTGATCTCGGCCGTTTTCCCCGGATTGCTCGTGGCAATAACCAGTGTCATCAGGTTGTTCATGGGCACCTCTTTTTGGATTCAGGCAGGTACAATTTTAGTGTAAATCTAATCACGCTTTATGGGTTGTAAAGAAGCTATCTTCGTTGGATTGCAATAGAAAACCCTTTACACGGCAAAACCCGCTGGTATACTGTTTTCGGATGAAACAAACCGTGTGCCTGACACGAATATGGTGATGGCTAACCATGAGTGAAAAAGATCTGTTTTTAGCAATCGACAACGGCACCCAGAGCGTCAAGGCGATTATCTTTGATCCGCAAGGCCGGCTGCTGGCTAAAGAGCTCGTGCCGTTTACGCCCTATTTTTCAGAAAAACCCGCCTGGGCCGAACAGGATCCGGAGATTTTTTGGCAGGCGCTTTGCCGGGCCTGCCAGGGACTGTGGCAGCAGAACACGGTTGACAAGGAGCGTATTGCCGGTGTGGCCCTCACCACCCAGCGGGCAACGGTCGTCAATATCGATCAAAACGGCAAACCCCTCAGACCGGCAATGCTCTGGCTCGATCAGCGCAAAACTCATGGACTGCCGCCGGTAGGCGGATTTTGGGGAATTATTTTCGGCATCGCCGGCCTCAAAAAAACAGTGGCCTACCTCCAGGCGGAGGCTGAAGCAAACTGGATCAGCACCTATCAACCGGAAATCTGGCAAAAGACTCACAAGTACCTGCTGCTTTCCGGTTATCTGACATACCGGATGGTTGGAAAATTTGTCGACTCCATCGGCTGTCAGGTTGGCTACATCCCTTTTGATTACAAACGCCTGCGCCGGTCACCCGGGTGGGACTGGAAATGGCGGGTCCTATCCTGCATCGACCCGTCTATGATGCCGGAGCTGATTCCTCCCGGGCAGATACTCGGAACCATATCAACCGAGGCTGCCAACGGGACGGGAATTCCGGAAGGTCTGCCCCTGGTGGCGGCGGCAGCCGATAAGGCCTGTGAAGTCATCGGCTCCGGAAGTCTCGATTCCAGCATCGGTTGTCTCAGCTACGGCACGACCGCCACCATTAACGTGACCCACAAAAAATACATCGAGCCGATAGCGCTGATACCGCCTTATCCGGCGGCCGTACCCGGATACCACACAGTTGAAGTCCAGGTGTATCGCGGCTACTGGATGGTCAACTGGTTCAAGGAAGAATTCGGTTATCTTGAAAAACGTCAGGCAGCCAAAATGGGACTGACGCCGGAAAAACTGTTTGATAAGCTGGTGGATGAAATAACCCCGGGCTCCATGGGGCTGATGCTTCAGCCCTACTGGACACCCGGCTTGAAGTCACCGGGCCCCGAAGCCAAGGGGGCCATTATCGGTTTCGGGGACGTGCATACCCGGGCGCATCTGTATCGTTCGATTTTGGAAGGTCTGGCCTATGCCCTGCGTGATGGCAAGGAACGCATCGAAAAGCGCAGTCGGTCACCGATTACCAGCCTGCGAGTGTCCGGCGGCGGCAGCCAGAGCCGCAATGCCATGCAGATCACCGCCGACATTTTTGGAATGCCGACAGCCAAACCTCATATCTATGAAACCTCGGGGCTCGGCGCCGCCATCGATGCCGCCGTAGGTCTGGGACATCATCCTGATTTTAAATCGGCGGTCAAAGCCATGACCCATGTCGGCGAAGTTTACGAGCCGGACCAGAAAAACCACAGACTCTATGACGCGCTCTACCACGAGGTTTACAGAAAGATGTATAAGCGATTAAAACCGTTGTATGAGCGAATTCGGGAAATAACAGGCTACCCGAAATGAAGCTTGGAGTACTGGAGTGTTGGAGTAATGGTTGATGCCGAACTTATTTTTTTCATCACTCCACTACTCCAACACTCCATTACTCCGGAGTGCTTAAGCTCAAGAATTTAATTTTAATCGATTGTTCCATAAATTATTGCCTAAAGGACCGAAACATGGCCGGGGCTTACACGGGAAAATATTGTATCGTCAATTTAAGCGATGGAACGACCGAGGTGGTTGAGCCGGATATGGCATTTTATCAGAAATACCTATCCGGCTATGGGCTGGGTGCCGCGGTAATCATGAAGCGACAGAAACCCGGAGTGGATCCGCTGGCACCACAATCCTATCTGGGCTTTTGCTCGGGCCTGATCACCGGCAGCGGGGCGTTGTTTTCGGGTCGGTTTATGGTGGTGGGTAAATCACCGTTAACCGGCGGCTGGGGTGACGCCAATGCCGGCGGCTACCTGTCGCGGGAAATCAAGCGTACCGGCTATGATGCCGTCTTTTTTACCGGTGCCGCGCAAAAACCGGTCTGGGTCAATATAACCGATGAAAATATTGAAATCAAAGATGCCGGCGCCCTGTGGGGCAAAGATATCATCGACACCGAAGCGGCATTGAAAGAAGAACTGGGTGATCAAAAAGTTCAGGTGGCATGCATCGGCCAAAGCGGGGAGAAATGTTCGCTGATCTCGGGTATTGCCACCGACGGCGGCCGCATGGCAGCCCGCTCCGGACTGGGTGCCGTGATGGGCAGCAAAAAGTTGAAGGCGGTCGCCTTTCGCGGCAGACGCGATATTCCGGTGGCACGTCCGCGGGAGGTCAAAGAAATTAACCGGAAATTTATGGTCGAATATAAGAAATCCAAATTGCCGGACCGCCTGACGGTCAAATTCATGCATTTTATCAGTCAGATGATCGCTAAAACCGGAATTGCGGTTCCGGCTCAGGCCTCACTGGTTAGAGAAATTTATCGCAAGTACGGTACGCCCGGTCTGACGGTTTATTCGGCCATGGTCGGCGACATGCCGATAAAAAACTGGGGCGGAGTCGGGATCACGGATTACAGCGTGGCAAGCGCCGCCAAAAATTCCGATGAAAATGTCATCAAATACCAGAAACGCAAATATGGCTGCCAGAGCTGTCCATTAGCCTGCGGCGGCATCATTGATATTAAAAAAGGCCGCTACCGGGGAACCCGGGGTCACAAACCCGAGTATGAAACCCTGGGGTCTTTCGGCGGACTCCTGCTGCACGATGATCTGGATGCCATAATCGAGCTGAATGAAATGTGCAATCGGGCGGGTATTGACACCATTTCCACCGGCGCCGCAGTGGCCTTTGCCATCGAATGTTTTGAAAACGGTATCATTGACCAATCCGCCACCGGGGGACTGGAGCTGGGCTGGGGAAAATCAGCGGAAATCGTCAAGCTGACCGAAATGATTATCAAGCGCGAGGGGTTTGGTGATACGCTGGCCGATGGCGTCCGGCGCGCCGCTGAAAAGATCGGCCGGGGTGCCGAAAAATTCGCCATGCACGCCGGCGGTCAGGAGCTGCCCATGCATGATCCGCGCCTGGATCCGGGTTTTGCCATCGCTTACCAGTGTGAACCCACCCCCGGCCGTCACTCCATCTCCAGTTTCATGTATACGGATCTGTACGGTGTCAAAAAAATGTTTCCCCGGGCCAAACAGATGATTGCCGGAGCCAGGGGAAAAGAATCTCGCAAAATTCAGGGATACACGGCCGGTAGTTTTTACGTTCAGCTGGTCAACAGCGCCGGTATGTGCTTTTTCGGTGCCATTACCAGCAGGCTGCCGCTGGTGGAATGGCTCAATGCCGTTACCGGTTGGGATCTTTCAGCGGATGAATATCTTAAGACCGGCGAGCGCATCCTCAATCTGCGCAAAGCATTCAATGTGCGCGAAGGCCTCAAACCCGAAGATCACAAGCTCAGCGACCGGGCGCTGGGCAAAACACCACTTACACATGGCCCCCTCAAAGGTGTTACGCTGGATATGGACGCACTGATGAAGGAATTTTTCGATACGGTGGGCTGGGATCCGGCCACGGGTGGCCCAACGCCGGAAAAAATGAAGCAACTGGGAATCGATTCTTTATTTTCATAAAACCAATTCGGAGGAACTTGAATGAAAATACCGCAACAAGGTATGTCGAAGGAAGAAATATTTAAGACCCTGAAAAGCTATAAAAACGATGATCTGGACTGGAAGTCCGGCAGAGTTTTTGGCTACATCTATGATCCCGGAGCAAAAGTGCATGATGTCATTAATGATGCCTACACCCTGTATCTCTCTGAAAATGGCCTCGATCCGCTATCATTTCCCAGTCTTTTGCGCCTGGAAAATGAAGTGGTGTCAATGACCGCCAATCTGCTGGGCTGCGACAGGGAGGTTGTCGGAAATTTTTCTTCCGGTGGAACGGAGAGTCTGATCCTGGCGGTCAAAACCTCCCGCGACTATTCACGGACCGCCCGGCCCCATATTAAAGAACCGGAAATGGTCCTGCCGATCACAGCGCACGCCTCCCTTTTCAAGGCCGCCCACTACCTTGGCATAAAACCGGTCGTAACGCCGGTCCATAGCGATACATTTCTGGCGGATGTGGGCGCGATGCGCGACGCCATTACCGACAATACGATTTTGCTGGTCGGCTCAGCCCCCGGTTATGCGCACGGTGTTGTGGACCCGATTGCTGAGATCGCCGCCTTAGCCAAAGAGAAAGGGTTGCTGTGTCATGTGGATGCCTGCGTGGGCGGCATCCATCTGACCTACATGCGCAAGCTGGGTTACGATGTACCGGACTTTAATTTGAACCTGCCCGGTGTGACGTCTTTGTCCGTTGACCTTCACAAATACGGATACGCTGCCAAGGGCGCCTCCATTGTTCTCTACAAAAACAAGGAACTCAGAAAGTTTCAAATCTGGGCCTGCTCCCGCTGGACCGGTTACACCGTGATCAACCCTGCGGTTACCAGCAGTAAAAGCGGCGGCCCCATGGCTGCAGCCTGGGCGGTTTTAAACTATATGGGTGATAACGGTTACCTGAATATTGTTGCCGAAGTGATGCAGGCCACTCAAAAATTAATTGAGGGTGTTGAACGCATTGACGGATTAAAGGTATTGGGTCAACCGAGCATGTGCATGTTTGCCCTGGCGTCAACTAATGAAAAAATCAACGTTTACCGGCTGGCCGATAAAATGAAGGTAAAGGGATGGTATCTGCAACCCCAGTTTGCCCGGGATAATTCACCGTCAAATCTCCATGTTTCATTGAACCGTTCCACCGTTCCACAGGCAGAAGCACTTTTAAAAGCACTGGCAGAGACTGTTGAAGAAATGAAACAGGAAGATGTGGATCAGGAGACCCGGGACTTGCAGGCCGAACTCAAGAAACTTTCCCTCAAATTTGACGAAGAAACCTTTTTTAAACTGGCCGGGATGGCCGGTGTGACCGGTGTTGAGCCACCGCAAAATATGGAAAAAGTCAACATGCTGCTGGAAGCTCTGCCCTATGATGTGTCCGAGTTTATGCTCACTGAATACCTAAATAATATGATGCAGCCCGACTGCGATGCGGAACCATAAAGTTCCAGCGTCCGAGCCTGCCTCCCGATTCGCCGGGCTTCCGTCGAGCCCCACGCCTTCGATGGACGGCTTCGTCGTGCCGGGCAGAGATCATACTATATGAGATTTTGCCGGTGACGCAAAGCCGGTAAAATGGTCGACTCCGAATCTTCAAAAATCTTGCGAAAATCCCCTTTAGTGGTTATCTATGAAACATTTCAAGGTATTTGCAACGCGGGAGATATACTGATGGAACAATACCGGAAGTAAAATGTTGTACGGAAAATCCTCCAAAGAAAGCGAGCAATTCCAATATGACTAGCAACTCGATTCCAAACAATTTGCCTCTCGGGGAATTGGTTGAAAATACTGCACCGGCACAACCACCCGGACGCAAACGGTTCGAAGGCCGGTATGTCAATCTGCGGCCTGTTGATCCTCAAAAAGATGTCGCTGAGCTTTATGAGAATTCTCACGGCACTGAGGCGAATACCGGAATCTGGACCTATATGGCTTACGGCCCGTTTTCGGACAAGGCCGCTATGCAGGACTGGTTGAGTGATTGTCGTGCCTCAGACGACCCTTTGTATCTAACCGCAACAGCAAAGGATCTCAACCAGTGTGTGGGCGTTGTCAGTTTTTTAAATATAGTTTGCCGAATGCGAAACTTAGAGCTCGGAAATATATGGTACTCGCCCATCGTTCATCACACAAAAGTCAACACCGAGACGATTTACCTGATGTTAACCGAAGCATTTGACGTCTTAAAATACAGACGGGTCGAATGGAAATGTGATGCGCTGAATCAGCGCTCGCGGTCCGCGGCCCTGAGGCTCGGTTTCAGTTTCGAAGGCATTTTCAGACAGCATTATATTATCAAAGGCCGAAACCGCGATACGGCATGGTTCGCGATGCTGGACCGTGACTGGCCGGCTGTCAAGCACAACATGAGCCACTGGCTGTACTCAGACGAGAAAACAGGGTCTCTGGCCGAACTCAATCGCCCCCTGCTGCGGGCAGTCGGATCAACTTAAAGGGGATTGACCAATGCGATTGTTGCTTTTCAGTGATTTACACAGTGATTTTCGCATGGCTTCAGATCTGGCAAAACTGGCTAATGACGTCGATATCGTTGTCGGGGCCGGCGATTTTTGTATTGGCCGCCGCGGATTGGAAAAAATTATCCGATCCTTAGCCCAGATAAACAAACCATCGGTGTTGGTGCCCGGCAATAGTGAATCCGACGATGAGTTAATAAAGGCTTGCCGTTTTTGGAAGTGTGCTCAAATCCTGCACGGCAGGCAGGCAAGCATTGGGGGGATCACATTTTTTGGCATTGGCGGCGGAATTCCCATAACCCCTTTTGGTTCATGGAGCTACGATTTTTCTGAAGACGAGGCATTTGAATTGTTGCGCAATTGCCCGCCGGGTTGCATTCTGGTCAGCCATTCGCCCCCCAAAGGGGTTTTGGACCTATCTTCTGGTGGCAGAAGTCTCGGCAGCCGGGCGGTAAGAGATACAATCGCTTTAAAAAAGCCGCAACTGGTTGTCTGCGGACATATCCATGGAAGTGCCGGCCAAAGCAATCGCCTGGGGCAAACAAATATTATAAACGCCGGACCCAGGGGCATTATCTACGACCTGAGTTGAGCGATTGTCGCGGTTTTATCAGCCGCCGATGGATTGCAGCAGGTACAGCGAAATTTGAAATTAAAATTCAGGAGGGCAATCAGTAAATGATAAATACAACTGGTAACCGTTAACGGCTTGTCGCACGTTTTTCGCTCGGCAAGGCACCAAGGAGGTACAAATGCCGTCATCTTCCGAAGGCCAGGATGAATTTGATTCCAGACCGGACATGAACCCGAAAACCGACCGGGCCATGCTCAACTACATCAGCAATGCACTACGGGCAACACGACCCTGGACGCGGCTAATATCGATACTTGGATTCATATTCGTAGCCGTTTCAATTTTATCCGGAATAGCCCTATTCTTCGGCAGGCGCTTTTTGCCTGCCGCTGCTGATACACCGCCGCTTTTACTAACCGGAATAATTAATATTGCAGCGAGCATTTTTTACCTGATTCCCTCGATTTGGCTGTTTAAGTACTCATCGGCCATAACCCGATTCCTGGGCGGCAGCGGTGCCATCGAGCTCGGCAATGCCTTGACCTATCAGAAGTCTTTCTGGAAATTTGTGGGTATAATAGCCCTGATAGTGATTATTATCGCAATTCTCGGCGTTCTGGCAGCAATTTTTATTCCGACACTTTTAATGTTTCGTAATTAGAGGAGGCATTATGGCAAATTCCACATTTGATCTTACCGGAAAGACCGCACTCGTCACCGGCGGCAACGGCGGTATCGGCCTCGGCATGGCCGAGGCACTGGTTCAATCCGGTGCTGACATTTGCATTTGGGGTCAAAACGAAGAAAAGAATAAATCGGCCGCTGAAAGACTCAGCACCTACGGCCGGCAGGTGGTTGCATTGAAATGCGATGTTTCGGATGAAAAGCAGGTGGAGTCTAACTTTGCCCGCACGGTGGAAACCCTGGGCAAGGTGGATGCCTGTTTTGCCAACGCGGGGGTTGGAAGGCTTGGAACCGCATTTCATGACATGAGCATCAACGAATGGCGCCGGGTATTCGGGGTCAACATGGAGGGCGTTTTCTTTACCTTCCGGTCCGCCGTGCGCCATATGCTGGCCCAGGGAAACGGCGGCTCACTGGTGGTTACCAGCAGCCTCTCGGCAAATTACGGCATGCCGGCCGGAGAACACTATGCCGCAACCAAAGCCGGCGTCATTGCCATCGTCAGGGCCCTATCCGTTGAATATGCCCGCTATGGGATCCGGGCCAATGCAATTTTGCCCGGCTGGATAGAAACGGATATGACTGCACCACTTTTCAACCAGAATAAGTTTGAAAAACACGTCATTCCCCGCATCCCTCAAAGACGCTGGGGAATACCGGCTGATTTTGGCCCGATCGCCGTCTACTTTGCCAGCGACGCCAGTGCCTATCACTCCGGTGACGCCGTAGTCATTGACGGCGGCTACAGTTGTTTTTAAAATGGCCCTCGATATTTTAATCTGGATTTTAGCCGTTATTCTGGTACTTGGCGGCATGGTGGGCCTGATCTTCCCGGCCCTGCCGGGTGCGCCCATTTTGTATGCGGGACTCTTTATGGCCGCGTGGGCCGAGGACTTCCACTATGTCGGGTTAAAAACATTAATTGTGCTGGGGATCTTGATGATTCTGACCTATGCCCTTGATTTTTTGGCCGGTGCCTTCGGAGCCAAACGCTTCGGTGCTTCCCGTCGGGCTGTCATCGGGGCCACGCTGGGTGCGATCGCCGGCATTTTTTTCGGAATTCCGGGTATTCTCCTGGGCCCGTTTATCGGTGCCGTTGTCGGCGAGCTTTCCAATCATCCGGATCTGAAGGCCGCCGGCTTGGCCGGGATCGGCGCAACCCTGGGATTAGCCCTGGGTATTGCTGCAAAATTGACAATGGCGTTCGCCATGCTCGGCATTTTTGTCATGGTGCGCTTTCTGTAATTTTTCCGGTAATTTTCCCCGTCATAGAAACGTTATCCGGATGCCTGACATTTTTTAGGCCAATATTTCAACAACGCATCGGCAATTAGCCAGGGAAAATTATTTCTTTTATTTTTGCGGATCGATGAATGAATGAAAAACCCAAACAACACCTGATTGAAGTGGGCTTTGAAGCCCGCACGCTGGTCGGCGACATCATGTCTTACGGCGACTCCCCGCCGGTGCTGGTGTTGCACGGTGCCGGAGATTCCAACCGGGGTCGTTTTCAAATTTTCAGAGAAGAACTTTTCTCCCGGGGGATCTCCTCGGTGGCTTTTGACTTCGTGGGCCATGGCGATACCGGCGGCGACCTGAAAAGCTCCAGCCTCATCAGTCGCACCCGGCAGGCATGCCGGGTTGTTGACTCGCTGAATTTGCAGCAACCGTTTTCGGTAATCGGTGCCAGTATGTCGGCCTATACCGCGGTTAAGCTGCTGGAACATTATCAAATAAAAAGCTTGATCCTCCTGGTGCCGGCCATGTATACCTCACTGGCCTATTCCATGCCATTTAACCGCGGCTTTACCAAAACGATTCGGCAGCCGCAAAGCTGGGTTGGGTCTGATGCCTGGCGCATATTGGCCGACTACACGGGACGGCTGTTGATCGTTGCCGGAGAAAAAGATAAAATTATCCCCCGTGACGTCATCAACAGAATCTATGATTCAGCGGTTAATGCTGCCGAACGTGTACTGCACATTGCACCCCATGCATCTCATTTTGTATTCACCGATCTTCGCGCCAATGATCCGGCTGGATTTGACTGCGTGTCAGGCCGAATATGCGATATGCTCAAAGAATAACACCCATCAGATTTAGCTGACATATTCATGATCCGTCCAGCTGTCCATCTATTGCTGCATTTTCTGGTGCCGGGTTTCGCGGCAAAACTCACATTTGGTAGGCGATGGAAAAGCGCCTGGTTGATCATGGCCCTGACGATAATTATTGATTTGGACCACCTGCTGGCCAATCCAATTTTCGATCCGAACCGCTGCAGCATCGGGTATCATCCGCTGCATGCGTATCCGGCGATTTTGGGTTACCTGGTGTTAACCGCGCTACCCAAAACCCGGCTCATCGGTCTGGGGTTGCTGATTCACCTGGCTCTGGATGGTGTTGATTGTATTTGGATGATGGCATAACACCGTGAATGAAATGAAGACCTTCGACTCGTGCATAATCCAGTCCCCCGAAAAAATATGGTTGCGTTGTTTTTCTGAAAGCACTACACAATGTGCAACCCAATAACAGCTTCTAACACGGTCCCCATACGATAAAGCCGGAAGAGATAAACGATGAACAAATACGATTGGAACGCCGAAGACTACGCCAAACACTCAACGGCCCAGCAGGAATGGGCCCGGGAATTAATCGCCAAGCTTCATTTGCAGGGACGCGAAAACCTTTTGGATATCGGCTGTGGTGATGGCAAAGTGACGGTGGAAATAGCGGCAGCAGTTCCGGACGGATCTGTTCTGGGTGTCGACAATTCTCGCTCGATGATCGAATTAGCCCAAAAGAAATATCCTGCCGACAAATACCCCAACCTTATCTTCCAGCGGGCAGATGCACGGAAATTGCCTTTTAATCGGCGGTTTGAAATCGTCTTTTCCAATGCGACCTTGCATTGGATCCGTAATCACGGTCCCGTTCTGGCTGGAATTTGTAAAAGCCTTCGCCCTGACGGGCGAATTTTATTGCAGATGGGTGGCCGGGGCAATGCCGTCGGGGTAATAGCGGTATTGGAGGATGTTAAAAAAGCCGCCCGATGGGCCCCCCATTTCACAGGCTTTGAGTTTCCCTATGGATTTCATGACGCCGGAGATTACAAAACATGGCTGAAACAGGCCGGCTTTCATTCTGTCCGGGCTGAGCTGATTCCCAAGGATATGACTCATGCCGGTCTGTCTGGATTGGCCGGCTGGATCCGAACTACCTGGCTGCCGTATACCCAGCGCATACCTGAAAACCAGCGTCGGGCATTTATCGAAGAACTGGTCCACAATTATATTCAAAAATCTCCTCCGGATAAGGCAGGTATGATTCATGTGCAAATGGTCAGACTTGAAGTTGAAGCGATCAAATCCGCTTGATTATTTTTTAGATGCAGTTTATTTACGTGCCATTTTCAACAAGAATGAAAGGATGTTCAATGATGCGACGTAACCACAGCGAAGTCACAGATCCGAAAGAAATTCAGCGGATTCTGTCTCTGACCAATGTCGGCCGGCTGGCCACCAACGGGCCGGACGGCTATCCCTATGTCACCCCCGTCAATTTCGTGAACCTGCACGGGAACATTTATTTTCATTGTGCGCCCAAAGGTGAAAAACTGGACAACCTGATCCGGGACGATCGGGTGTGCTTTGAAGTCGACGTGCCGCTTTCTTATATTGATATCGGCCTGGACCCGAATCGCCCGATCTGTAATTTACACCAGTTTTACCATTGCGTCATCATCCGGGGATCAGCCTCCGTTGTCAAAGATGGTAGATTGAAAGTGGATGTCCTCAATGCTTTGATCGCCAAGCACGAAAACAGCGATGAGTTTCAAAAGGTCACCGAGGATATGTCCGGTTATAAGGCCTGCGAAGTGATTGAAATCAAGCCCGATTCCCTCTCGGCCAAGAGCGATCTGATCCAGAATAAATCAGAAGAAGATAGACGGGCGGTTGCGCAATACCTGTTTAATCGCAATCAGCCCGGTGATCGCGAAACCGTTGCAGCCATGGGATTTGAATTCAAAAAGTAGCGCGAATAACTCTCAATTGAATCTGACTCAATTGGGGTGGGAGGTTCCAGCATGAATAAGAAAGAATTGATCAAAAGGGTAGCCGAAAAATTGGATGGGCTGCCTCAAAAAACGGCAACCCGGGCCGTTGATGCCGTTTTCGAATCCATCGCCGAAGGTTTGCAGCAAGATGGTGTCGTCACCATCGGCAAGTGGGGCACGTATACGGCGGAAGATATAGCTGACGGATAGATATGGCTTGTTTAATCCTCGGATGAAACTCCACCGATCCGAACCGCCAAACCAGGAGGAAATGATGACGACGGTATCGAATTTTTTGATTAGACCAGCTGCCGAAAGTGACGCAGCCACGATCTTTTCTCTGATAAACGAATTGGCCGATTATGAACGCCTGACCCACGAAGTTGTTGCTACGGAAGACGATATTCGTAAATCCCTTTTCAGTGAACGCCCATTTGCCGAAGCTTTGATCGGAGAGTATGAGGGAACTCCAATCAGTTTTGCCCTGTTTTTTTATAATTTTTCAACTTTTATTGGCAAACCGGGAATTTATCTTGAGGATCTGTACGTCAAGCCGGAATACCGCAGCAATGGCTTTGGCCGCAGGATGCTGGTTCATATCGCCCGCCTGGCCTTAAAGCGCAATTGCGGACGATTTGAATGGTCGGTTCTGGATTGGAACACGCCCGCCATCCGCACCTATGACAAGTTGAACGCCAAACCCATGAAGGACTGGATTTTATATCGACTAACCGGGCAGGCCCTGGCCGAACTGGCAGAAGAAGGATAATGTAAGGTCTGGTGTCGTCGCGCCCTGCGATAATTTTAAGGATACGGCCAAAGTGCCTATAGCTTTAATCTTAGAAAATTCCAAGCACCAAATGGCAAATCACAAATAAATTCCAATCTCCAAGCTCCAATGACCCAAACAGCTAACGGTTTGCAGCAAAGTGCATCCTTCGGTTTGAGCTAAAAAAGAATTATGCTTGTTAGTGACTCTCAAATCGATTCGAATCACTGCTATATATGTTTCGGATTTAAGTTTTGTAATTTGAGATTTATTTTTAATTTGGTGCTTGAGATTTGGGATTTAAACGATGTAAATTAGGAAGAAATTGTTTTATTTATTCAATCCGCATTTATTGACTTGTACACAGGATCTGAAACGAGATCAGTAACCATGTTATTAATCGACAACCGTCACATTACCGATCCCGCAATCAATCTGGCCCTGGAAGAACACTGCTACCGTAACCTGGATTCCCGCCACGAATTGGTGCTGTTTTACATCAATGAGCCGTCAATAATTATCGGCAATCACCAGAACCCGTTTCAGGAAATAAATCATGAACTGGCCGCACAAAAACAAATCCGGCTGGCACGCCGCATAACCGGTGGCGGTGCGGTTTACCAGGATGAAGGCAATTTAAACTTCAGCTTCATTACCGGATTTGGCGAAGAAAAGCTGGAATATTTCAAAAAGCTGCTGCAACCCATTTTAGAGATATTAAAACGCCTGAAGGTGCCGGCGGAGCTCATCGCGAAAAACAACATCGTTGTCGAGAGCCAAAAAATTTCCGGCAATTCACAGCATACCAATATGCGCCGCCTGCTCAGCCATGGTACCCTGCTGTTTAATGCCGAGCTAAACCTATTAAAGCAGGTGCTGCAATCAAAACTGCAAATTATTCAATCCCGCGCCGTTGCATCCATCCCGAGCAGTGTGACCAACATTTCAGACTATCTATCCAGACCGATGGATATGGAAGCCTTTATGGCCGAGCTGAAGGTCGGGATATCCAACAGGTTTGGTGAGTTAGGGAAATATCAACTGACGACTGACGACTGGGATGCCGTCTACCGACTCTCAGAAGAAAAGTATCGATCATGGGAATGGACGACTGGCCGATCTCCCGAATTTACCGCAAGGCATCAATTTCAAATCAATTCAGCAGATGTTGAGGTCCATGTCCGGGTAAAAAATGCAATTATTATAGACATTAAAATTGAAGGAAATCAGACTGAACCGGTGATGTTAAACCAGAAGCGCGAAACCCTTATCGGCCGGCGCTATGATCCTTCGCATCCGGATTTATTGTAATGCTAAAAGAACTTTCCATTCGAAACTTTGCCATCATTGGTGATCTGCAAATTGGCTTCGGCGACGGCCTCACGATATTAAGCGGGGAGACCGGTGCCGGGAAATCAATTATCCTCAACGCCGTCAACTTGTTGCTGGGAAGCCGGGCATCGACCGACCTGGTGCGCACAGGAGCTAAAACAGCAGAGCTGGAAGCTTTATTTCACATTTCCCCGGACAGCAGGGTAGCCAAAACCATGTCCGGCCTGGGGTATGACCCTGCCGAAGGGCTTTTGATACGCCGCATCATTGCACGTTCCGACGGCAACAGGGTCTACATAAACGGGCGGCTGGCGACCATTCAACTTTTAAGCACGATTACTGAAAATCTGGCCAGCATTTCCGGCCAGCATGCTCATCAAGGCCTGTTAAAGGAGGAACAGCATCTGATGATCCTGGATCAGTCCGGGGGGTTGATGGTTCTGCGCCAAAAAGTTTATGATTATTATCATCAAATACTTCCCCTGATTGATGAGCTTGAAAAATTAAAAAAAATTCGTGATCGTCAAGCCGAGCATTTAGAATTGCTCCAATTTCAAAAAAATGAGATTGCCGATGCCGGTATTGTCCCCGGGGAGGACACCGAGCTGGAGCAGGAGCGGCTGCGCCTGAGAAACGCCGAAACTCTCTACCAGATCGTGCACGGCAGCATAGAAGAACTCTATGGGGCACCGGGTTCTGTCATCGAAAAGCTATTGGAAGTGAAGAAAAACCTTGAGAAAGCCGGTCGGATTGATTCCCAGCTTAATTCCGGTGCCGGCAGCCTGGCCGAGTCCGCCTACCGCATTGAAGACCTGATTGGAGAACTCAGGGCCTATCTAAAAGTGATCCAAATGGATGAGCAGCGCCTTGAAGCCGTCGAAGAGCGGCTGGATGAGCTCAACAAGCTCAAACGCAAATACGGCGGGTCTCTGGAAGCCGTTCAATCACAGCTGGCAACCATCGAACAGGAACTTTTAAATGTTGAGAACATCAGTGAAAAAATTAATGACGTCACAAAGTTGATAGCCGGACTGCACAACGGATGTAGAGAACTGGCCCTGGAACTTTCCCGAAGCCGAAAAAAAGCGGCCGGCGCTTTAGCCCAAAAAATCACCGAAGCATTGGCTTCACTTAAAATGGCTCAAACCGCCTTCAAGGTGGATCTTAACCTTATGGCCTGGAATGAGAAATTCGATCAGTTTTTGAAAATCGATGACCATCTGCTTACGGAAACCGGCATTGATCGGGCAACCTTTATGATTGCCCCGAATCTCGGCGAAGACTTAAAACCACTGGCCACGATTGCGTCCGGGGGTGAGCTGTCCAGGGTAGTTCTGGCGCTAAAGGCCATTCTGGCAGAGACGGATTCGGTTGAGACCGTCATTTTTGATGAAGTGGATGCCGGTATCGGCGGCGGAACGGCGACGGTCGTGGGCCGCAAGCTGTCGGAACTGGCAAAGCATCACCAGGTAATCTGTATTACCCACCTTCCACAAATAGCGAAATTTGGCGAGCATCATCTCAGTATCACCAAGCATGTTGTTGATGGCAGAACCCAGACGTTCATTCAACCGTTAAGCAAATCGGATCGCCAGAAGGAGATAGCCAGAATGCTGGGCGGCGAAGAAATTACCGCAACCACCCTGGAACATGCGCGGGAATTGCTGGAAAAATAAATTCCAGGCAAACCTAGCTCAGGAGTATGAGTGATGCCGACTACACCGGCTCAACATTCACTGCGGCGGGGCCTTTGTCGCCCTCTTCGATCTCAAATTGCACACGCTGACCTTCCTCAAGGGTTTTGAACCCATCACCCTTAATGGCGGAGTAGTGTACAAATATGTCTTCACCGTCTTCTTTAACTATAAAACCCCAACCTCTCTTGTTGTTGAACCATTTGACTGTTCCCTGAGGCATGACTCTTAACTCCTAAAAACATCTTTTGAAAAATACTTTCGACTTTTTGACTATCACTAAAAAAAGCAGGGTCATTTCTGACTCTGCCTGCAAAGTCTGTATGAAAACTTTGGGTGACAAAACTTGTTTATGGATTTTTCAAACTTCATTAGCCGGGGTCAGGTTAGGGAATTGGAACAGGCTAATCCCTTTATTTTGTTGAATTGGGCTATTATATCGCGAATAAACCCAGGCGTGTCAAGAAAAAATTATTCCATAAATACTGTCGGTTAAAATTAAGTTTGCCAATTAGGTAAAATTCTCATATGATCAGCTACGCAGCTGGAAATAAATCCCGGGCCGCGACGGCCTGCCTGCGGATTAATGCCGCAAAAGGGCTCTGAGCCGATATTGCGATCGTTGAAATAGGCAACAAGATGACCCATGAGGAATGACAGAATGGGGAAAAAATGTCCCATCCGACAATTACCGGTGTGGTTATTCTTTTTAGCTGCCCTGTCATTGCTGGCAGGGTGTGCACCAACCCAACAGGATACTGCCGGATCCAGCGCGCTGCCCCCTGATGAGAATATGTTACGCGTCGGAGTTTCACCTTTTTCACCCCCGCTTATTTTTAAACAGAACAATAAAATAGTCGGGTTGGAAGCTGATCTTGCCAGAGAGCTGGCCAAATATACGGGAAAGTCGCTGCACTTTGTCGAGCTGAAATGGGAAGATCAAATACCGGCCCTATTGGACAATCGGATTGATATCATCATGTCAGGCATGTCTGTTACGCCGCTGAGAAAAATGAGACTATCCTTCACGATACCTTACTTTAAAAGTGCGCAGATGCCTTTGATTCGCCGAAAGGATGCCGCCCGTTTCAGCACCGGCTTATATTCTGTTGAAACAATCGGCGTCATAAAAGGCACTACCGGTGAAGAGTTTGTGGAGACCGAATTTAGCAGCCTAAAAATCAAACGATATTCAGATCCTCACCGTGCGGCAAAGGACCTGATAAAAAACGAGATCGATATGTTTATTTATGACGCCCCCATGGTTCTCTATCTGGCCTCTGAAAATGAAACTAAAGGGCTAACGGTATTGTATACTTTCTTAAAAGAAGAGGATTTAGCCTGGGGTATCAGGAAAGATAATGTTGAGTTGTTGGAATCGGCAAATAACTTTTTGCGGACTTTCAACGAAGCGGGCAATCTGAACAAAGTAATAAAATACTGGATACCTCTGGCAAAATAAGCTTCTATTTATAGGGGAACTATTTTAGTCGATTAAAAATAATTTTATGATGTCACTTTGACAAAGTGAATATCTGTTTTAAATTCCTCATAAAACGGAAGATGTCTTCCTCATCACGCTTATTGCATATCGTTTTTAAACATTGCTTCTGTTTAGCGCTGCCAGGCAATACCTGATTGATCAGGGTGTTGCCGCAGAGCGTATTTCAACCAAATCCTATGGCTACTCAAGGCCGGCTGCCACTAATTCCACGGATTGGGGCCGTGCCAGAAACCGCCGGGATGAGTTTAAATGGACCCGTTAAGCGTATACGCTATACGGTTTTCGTGATATAGTAAAGGGGTTGGACAATAACGGTTGTCCGGCCCTTTTTTATTGAAGAAAGGTACACAATGTCGCTATACCAAAACAAACCGTTCTGGGTCCTGGGTACTATTTTTGTTCTGGGATTCATCACGCTTTTTATGATTCGACTGAATTTGCTGCAAAAGCTTTTTTTCCGGCCCCAGACCCTGTCGGTTTCTGCCATTAAATCACCCGGTGATAAGGATACCTGGATGAACATTGTTCAAAACAACCGCAAAATAGGGTTTTCGCACTCAAGATTCTCAGCGGAGCCTGACGGGTATCGTCTGCAGGAAACGGTGCTCATGCGCATCAATACCATGGGCATGGTCCAGGATATCAACCTGAAAACCATTGGTCGGCTGAACCCCGATTTTAGCCTGGCCGAATTTGATTTCAAAATTAAATCCGGCCGCTTCAGCTTCAATGTGAACGGGGCCGTCTCCGGCGAAGTGCTGACTGTCCGGACGATGAGTGCCGGAACCGGCCGTCAAACAGAAATTCCACTGCAAGCAAAACCCTATCTTCTGCCTGCCATTACGGCGGCCATGTCGGCGACCGAACTTAAAACCGGCGACAAATACACCTTTGATATTTTTGATCCGGCCACCATGGGACAGACACCGGTGATCGTAGATGTCATCGGTATGGAGGATCTGCAGATCGCCGGAGAAATTCAATCAGCCACCAAAGTTGCCTTGAATTTCAAGGGCACTTCCCTGTTGGCTTGGATCGGGGAACATGGCGATGTGTTGAAGGAAAAAGGCATTCTAGGGCTCCAGCTGGAAAAGACAACCCGGGACGATGCGTTGCGGGATCTGGCGCAGGCACCCAGTGCGGATCTTACCCAAATCGCTTCGGTAGCGTCCAATGTGCTTCTCGAAGACCTGGATCGGCTTTCCGCCCTGCGGGTTGAAATCGGTGGTATCCCGATTCAATCGGTTCAACTAACCGGTGGGCGCCAGACCGTCAAAGCCAATATCCTGACGATCGAAAAAGAAACCACCGCAAATCTGTCAACGGATATCGGCGAGCAGAATCTGCAGCATCTTGAAAAAATCTTTCTCAAACCCGGACCCTTTATCCAGTCGGACGATCCAAAAATTCAGGCCCTGGCGCAGGAAATCACGGGTAACCATACTGCACCACTGGAAAAGATACGGATGCTGGTTGACTGGGTGTATAAAAATATTGATAAGCGTCCGGTGCTGTCGTTGCCGGATGCCCTTTCCACACTGGAAAACCGCGTGGGTGATTGCAATGAACACGCGGTTTTGCTGGTGGCCCTGGCAAGGGCGGCAGGAATTCCCTGCAGGGTCGAGGCCGGACTGGTGTATTTAAAAGGAAGCTTCTACTATCACGCCTGGAATCTCGTGTACCTGGGGCGCTGGATAACCGTCGATGCAGTTTTCAATCAGATACCGGCAGATGTCAGCCACATCAGGCTCGCCACCGGCTCCCTCAACCAGCAACTTGATTTGATGGGCGTTATCGGCAAGTTACAGTTAAAGATAATAAAGTAGAAATGCGTCAGCGCAGCCGCTGGTTGCGAACGTCCAGTCTGATCGAAAAAGAAACTTTGTAGTGTTGCATCGGTTGTTTTGAATTGTGGGAGCGGATTTTAACCGCGATGAACCGTTCAATCGTGGCTGCCTCCAGCCCGTAGGGCTTACGCCCCGGAGGAGAAGCCACTCCCACCAACCATTAATGACAGCCTAGATGACATTGAATTTTATCTAGTTTCATATGAGGTTTAAGCCATAAAAAAAGACGGAGCGGCAGCGACACCTTAATTCTTGTGCGCCTCAGGAGGATTAGGCACTTTAGGCATTTTCCAATTTTGGGCAAAAATTCGACAAACCCCATAACTATGGTATAATGACTTTTAAATTATCAGGCTAACAACATGATCGAACTTAAAGGGGTTACTAAAAAATACGGCGATTTTCGGGCCGTTGACAATTTGAATCTGACCGTGGAGCCAGGCGAAATATTCGGATTTCTCGGACCCAACGGTGCCGGCAAGACCACGACCATAAAAATGATCGCCGGAGTAATGGAGCCTTCCGCCGGGTCTATTGCCATCGGCGGCATCGACATGCTAAAGCAGCCCGAAGCAGCCAAACGCAAAATCGGCTTTATACCGGATCGTCCATACCTGTATGAAAAGCTGACCGGCATGGAATTCTTGAAATTCACCGCCGATCTTTATAGCGTACCGGATGAAATTTTCCGTAAGAATGCCCGCAAAAACCTGGAAATGTTCTCTCTGGCGAATTGGTCTGATGAACTGATCGAGTCCTATTCCCACGGCATGAAACAAAGGCTGATCATGTCCGCGGCACTATTGCATGAGCCGGAAATCATTATCGTTGATGAACCGATGGTCGGTCTGGATCCGGCGGCGATTATCATGGTCAAAGAGCTTTTCCAGAACCTGGCCCGCAATGGGGTTTCCGTCTTTATGTCGACCCACACACTGTCAGTTGCCGAGGATGCCTGTAATCGCGTCGGAATTATCCATCGCGGGCGGCTGATCGCCATCGGCACAACTGCCGATTTGCAACATGAAGCCAACATAACCGACGCCGATCTAGAAAAGGTTTTTCTGAATCTGACAAATACAGCTAATTAACAGAGGACAGAGGAAGGAAGACAGAGAGAACATAATGCGGTAATCGGAATTTTGGAGCAAAGTGCAGAGGGCACAGCTGGTTGGGCTCAAGCTCAAGAATAAAATTAGACGCTAAACCTTTTCAAATTCCACATTCCGCATTCCAATTTCCGAATTCGAAAGACCCATAACCTGAAACCTTAAACCCGACACCTGAAACCTCAATTCATGAACGACATCCTCACGTTATTGAAACCCCGAATCTGGCCCATCACCAACCGCAGCATCCGAAAAAGCGACGGTCGCCGCATCGTGAGGCTGATTTTCTTTGGAATCATCGGCATTTTTTTCTGGGGGGCCATATTTGCGGTTGCCATCCGTGTTCTGACTTATTTTAAAGGAATCGAAGAAATCGGCGATATCCTGGGCTATAAACTGTTGTCGATGATACTGATTGTTTCATTTGCGCTATTAGTTTTCAGCAGTATCCTGACTTCACTTTCCAAACTTTACCTGTCACGGGACCTTTTGCTGGTCCATTCCCTGCCGGTTGCGAGCTATAAAATTTTTATTTCGCGCTGGCTGGACAGTACCGTTGAAAGTGCCTGGATGGTTGTTATTTTCACGCTGCCGATCTTTTTATCTTACGGAATTGTCTATCGCGCCGGCGTCTTGTATTATGCCAGCATCCCGCTGTCACTGGTTCCGCTGGTTATCAATGCTTCGGCCATCAGCACCGTAATGGTCATGGTGGCCGTCATTGTCATTCCCGCCAATCGCTTGAAAAGCATTTTTATTTTTCTAGGTATTTTATTTTTTGTGGTCGTTTATCTGGCAATACGCCTGTCACGGCCTGAACTTTTGGTAGACCCGGAAGTTTTTGACAATGTTATGGTTTATATCACCTCGCTGCAGACACCATTATCCCCGGTTTTACCCAGTACATGGGCCTATGACAGTATTCGGGCGGCGCTATCGGGAGAATTTTACAGAGGGATGTTCAACACGGCGCTTTCCTGGTGTTTTGCCGGTACGATGGTATTCATCCTGGCATTGGTTGCCGATGCCATTTACTTTAAGGGATTTTCTAAAACCCAGGCGGCCTCTGTCCGTTTATTTAAAAACAGAGGCATCGACTGGCAATACCTCAATTTCTTACCCGGGCCGGTCAAATCTTTTACCATCAAAGAAATAAAAACATTTCTTCGTGACCAGACCCAGTGGTCTCAGCTTTTCCTGATTGCCGCCCTGGTTGTGATATACGTTTACAATTTCAAGGTGCTTCCCATTGATAAATCACCAATTAAAACCGTCTATCTGCAAAATTTATTTTCTTTTCTGAACATGGGCCTGGCCCTGTTTGTCCTGACAGCGGTTTCCGCCCGTTTTGCTTATCCGGCCGTAAGCATGGAAAGAGAGGCTTTCTGGCTGGTCAAAACATCCCCCCTGTCCCTGAAAGCATTTTTGTGGATAAAGTTTTTTATCTATTATTTTCCGCTGCTGATACTGACAGAGATTTTGATTATCGCCACGAACATGCTGCTTAATGTCACCCCCTTCATGATGGTGCTGTCAATCGTCACGGTTTTTTTGATAGTCCCGGGAATTGTCGCAATGGGTATCGGGTTTGGAGCGGCTTTCCCGGATTTTAAGGCTGAAAATCCGACCCAGACGGTTACCAGTTTCGGCGGCCTGATATTCATGATGGTTTGCGCCGGCTACATCGGTGCCATCGTTTTGCTGGAGGTCGGTCCGGTATACCATCTTTTCATGGCCGACATTCGCGGGAAATATATTTCTCTGGGAATCTGGCTCTGGATTGTCGGCTCTTTTAGCGCCGTTTTCGTTTTAAGTATCTCCGCAATCATGCTGCCCATGCGATTCGGTGAAAATCGACTGTCAAAACTGCAGATATAACTGTGAAGGTTCCGGGTTCAAAGCTTTAGGTTTCGGTATCAGGTCTTTTCCCTTGAGGATGAAAAGATTGAAAAAGAACGGGCTCCGGCCTTAAGCCGAAATGGCGCAGCAGCGTCTACTGCGGCAGCAATGAATCGCTTTTTTTGAGGATATTAATGGACATTGGTTCCGGCGACAGAACCCCCATGCCGGATCTAATCCACAGGATATCTGAATATTTATTGACATCATTTGATACTAAGGCCCTGACCCGGATTTGTTTATATTTATATTTTCCGGGAGTTAAATCGCGTAAAATCAATTCTTTCTCCCGGCCGTCATAAATTTCTGCGATATCCGTTAAAATAAATGTATCATATTCTTTTTTCATCACATCACTTCCCGGATTTTGCACTTGTAAAAAATTTGGCTAATCCTTAAATCCATATCTTTGCCAATTATTGAGTACTTTTTCTTGAATTGCCTTTGGATATATCGCTTCATTTGCAAAACAAATTTTTATCGGTTTTTCATTTTCGGTCCAATTGGGAGGCCAGGTGCAGTCAAACAAAACTTTGTGCCCGATGTTCCATTGTCTTTCAAATGGCGAAGAAAACGGCGTGTGCGCCGTACCGATATCATTGGGATACTGCCGGATCCCATTTATAGGATGGCATTTGGTACTCAATGCATGAATAATTTCGTCTTTGCTGTATATATCGGTGTCTTCGTCAACCACAATCAATATGTGAAACCACTGTCCTGATTTTCCGCCAAAAACTAAATTTGCAATTTGTTTAGCGATATTAGCATACTGGACCTTGGTGCCGACGACCATCAGGTGGTGGGTGGATTCCGGCAGCATGTAGACACCGGTAACTGGAATATTTTGACTTTCCAGAAGTCTTCTGACTTCCAGAGCTAAAGTAAAACTTCTAAGTAGCTGTCCTTCATCAACCGGCACGCCCATATTCGTCATCGTAAGAATCGGGTTATCCCGGTAGGAAATAGCACTTACCCTGAATGTTACCCGCGGTGCCCTGAGGGAGCTTCTGTAGCCGGTATACTCCCCAAAAGGGCCTTCTTCAATTCCAACATTCGGCATGATTTTGCCTTCAATAATAATTTCTGCCTGTGCCGGAACCAGCAAGTCGGATGTCTCACATTCTGTTAAGGCAACCGGAGATTTCATCAGTTGTCCGGCAAATTCAAATTCTTGAATGGGCGTGGGACTGCAAGCTGCAAGCGCTTCCATTGGACTGGGCCCGATCACGGTTGCAAATGGAACCGGCATATTTCTGGGTTCATATTCTTGCTTGAGCATTCTCCCCAGATCCGAGGAAGGGTGTATTGCGCCGACGAGCGTCCTTTCATCGGCAATCATTTGGCGATACATTCCCCAATTTGTATAATTGCGGTTATCCAATGATTTCGTTACCAGCATGTGCCAGGTACATAAGTATCTGCCGCCATCTCCACCATGGACCATTGGCGCCGGAAGGTCGAATAAATTTATTTCTTTTCCGCTGATTACATTGCTTTTACAGGGAGCATTTTTCTGGTCTATTAATAGGGGCTTTCCGGCCGGCTTTTTCGTTCTCTCAAGATACTCTTTTTGAAGTATCGCTATCGATGAAGATGGATCAAGGCCCATCCCGATTGCCAGTCTTTCATAAGTCGCCATCGGGGCCCCAAGAACTCTCCAACCCGGATAATCTTTTACTTTCTGGAAAAATGGGGCAGCGGATTTCTTTTCACAGGCCCTTCTTGATATGGCCCCCATTTCTAAATCCCAATCTACTTCTTGATCAATTGTAACAAGTTGGTTGTATTGCTTTAAATCTTCAATAAATTGCCTGTTATCTTGCGGCACGCTCATCGTCATAATTTTTTTGTCCTCCTCTGAATCCGTCACCTTTACCCTCAATAGTGTCCATAGGTATAAAAGTAAAGTGAAAATTCAGAATGGGTCGGGCGGAAGGATTCCGGCGGAGTGACGTTTCTGGCTTGAATATTGCCTGCCGCAGCGACGCCGGGAAACAAAGGGCTTAATACAACGCATTGGTCCGACAAAGGATGCGTTCCTTGCAGCTTTTGTATCCAATCAAGGGCGGGAATAGGCTGGATCAGTGTGGGATTTTTTATAAAAAAGGGGGCGCTTTAGAAGCGCCCCCAATTCCATAAAACTATCACCTATCGAGTTACATTAATGGTTACCTGATCGACACCGGTTGCATCCATGTCGTCGGTCACTTCCAATTCAAACACCAGCGTTAAGGTAGCACCGCGCCGAAGTCTGGGCGATGTAAAATTCGCCACGGCGGAGCCGGCGTTTTTTATTGATACGGCTTTTCCGGCAACCTGAGTCCAGTGATACTGGTCGATTTGACCATCCGCGTCACTTGAATCGCTGCCGTCCAGATACACGCGCTGCCGGGGGCCGACGGTTTGGTTGCTGCCGGCGTCGGCAACCGGTGCCTCGTTGGCGGGCGGTGTGCCGCCGCCACCGCTGCCTCCGCCGCCGGAGCCTTCGCCCGTAGCGTCAAACAGGCTGATGAAAGCATCCGAGGTGCCGCCGTTATAGGTCCTGTCAAAAGCGCCGGTCGTTGTGGGAAAGTCTGTCGAACGGGTATAGCCGGCGGCATAAATCCCGCCTTCATCATCGAAGGCAACAACGTTCGGCCGGTCTTCTCCCGATCCGCCGATAAAACTGCCATACAACAATTGCGACAGGTCGGGAGACAGCTTAACGACAAAGCCGTCTGCCGTGGGAGTGTTATAGGTGTCGGAGGGATCGCATTGACCGTCGCTGCCGCAGCCGGTGTCGGCGCCGTTGCCGGAAGTGGGAAAATCCGGGGAGATGGTTTCACCGGTCACATAAATATAGCCGTTTTCATCCAGTGCGATGGAGCGACACGATTCGCCGTCGGATCCGCCCAGGTAGGTCAAGGCATGTGTGGTTTGTAAATCAAGACTGTATTTGGCGACAAAGCCGTCGGGCTTGGGCACCAGCAACGACCCCACGCCGTCACAGACGCCATCCGTACCGCAGCTGGCATCAAAGGCACCGGCGGTAGCGGGCAGATCGTTCATATAAGTCTGACCGGCCGCCACGACATAGTCCGTACCAGCGGCCACATCATTAAAATAGGTGCGGCTGCTGCCGCTGGTGCTGCCCGGGTAGTAGCTCAGGTAAGCCAGGCGCGTGGTGAGACCCGCATCAAAGCGGGCCAGGTAGCCGGTGATGGCATTGTCGCTGCCGTCGGAAATAAACACCGAACTGTCGGAAGCCACCGCAATCCCCGAGACCGTGTCACCTCCGAGATAGGTTAAGGCGTTCAGGGTGCCTAAATCCGAAGATATTTTGCCGGCAAACCCATCATACTCGCGGATACCGAACCCTCCCGCCGGGCAGCAGGTGGTTCGGTAGACGCCGGGTGTAATCGGAAAATCGGGATTATTGGTGCGGCCGCCGAAATAGATACCGCCATTGCCCGAGGCAACCTGCAGCGGATAATCGGAAGGGGTCACCACCGCGGAAGCCACCAGGATAGACAAATCGGCGCTGAATATTGCGATGAATCCCCCGCCGACGGGCGTGCTGCCGCTCCAGGAATATGCCCCGGTCGTTACCGGAAACCCGTAACCCGCCTGGCCGACCACGACAATCCGGCCGCTGCCTTCCACGGCAATGTCCTGCACCCGGTCGAAATACTGCGTCCCGATAAAAGTGGACGCGACCACGCTTGATAGTTCCCTGTTCAGCTGAGTGATGAAGCCGTCGGGGTAAGCACTGCCAAGGCTGTCATCATAACCACCCATTTCGACTGGAAAATCCGGCGACTGGGTGGCGCCGGCGATATAGACCGAGTCGTCGGTTACCACCATGCCGTGGATGATATCGTCGTCATAATTTCCCGGCGGGCTCGGATTGTGGCCGCCGATATAGGTGGAAGCCAACAGCGGATCGATTACCAGTTCGTAATTTTTGTCATATTCACCCACTTTGAATCCGTAATGGCCGTCGGCCACCGCATATGCCGCATCCACTGCCTGCCGTTTGCCGTCAATCTCCTGAAAGGCGACGGGAGCTGAAAAAACAATGCTGCCCAGCGCCGTAACCAGGACGAGTTGCCGCTGTGCATCAACGGATATGGACTGAACGCCTGCAACATCTATTTTAATCGCATCCGGTGCGGCGCCCGGCGACACATAAAACAATTTTTCCACATTGTTGCCGGCGGCCTTGAGCGACACGCGGATGCCCGGATACAATTCGCCCAAACCGATACTGTCGAATGCCGCCAGTTGCTTGTGCCAGGCGTTCGGATTGTTGCCTTTGTAATAACTTACCCGGACCGGGCTTTTACGCTCACCCCGGGGGTGTGTTTGTTGCCGGCCGACAAACGATTCACGAAACGCCCAAACTGCCCCGGTATTTTGGTGATTTTTTGGCGGCAATGAATATACCAGATGATTTTCTTTGGTAACAAATAATGTTCCGGCAAACGTCTGGGCGTAGAACAGAACATCATCATTGGCAATTTGCCCTTGATTCTCAATAAAAGGCACTCTCACCGCCGCCATTTTATTTGCCAATGCCCGCGGGGACAGGGCCGCCGTCGCCGCTGAATCCATATCGGCATGGCCGACGCCGGCCGCACAGACCAAAAGGCCGGCCAGACCAAGCTGCAGTATTTTTTGGCGTATCATAAGACCTCCTCTCTTTCAGGATCCCCGGCTTCAAATGGAAACCAGGCATGGGTTAATGGTGGAAAAGTTGAGTGAATCAGAACTTGTTTTTTGAATGCGAGTTATAAATATTATGCGACTATGCGGCAGAACCCATAGCGGCATTTTCTTTTAACAGGCCTGCTTATCTTAGTCCTCACGAAAGTATCACGTTTTGATCACAATTTCATTAAATGCTGCCGGGCTATAAATTACCCCGCTGCAAGCAGCGGTGTAGCAAGCGGAAAATTATAATCGTCCCAAGGGGCGCAGAATTAAACATTTATCCGCCACAGTAGGACTTGTCCGGTGCTGGCGGATTAAATTCTATTTTCGATCTATTGCTGACGGCTCCGTGAATCGGTTCGCCTGCGTAGCTGATTAGCTGTTGACGGTAGCGGCAGAATGATACCGGTCGCTGAATATTAGGCCTTGAAAATTAACAACTGATTATTAACCTATTAGGAGCAGACTTATTAGGAGCAGATTTATGAAAACAAAAAAACAACAACCAGCTATTCTATTATTGTCAGCCTTGGTGCTGTTCTCCATGATGGTATTTATGGGCAACGTGCCGTCAAACGTTGAGAATCCTGATCTGGCCAGGGCTGAGTTCTTTGTCGGCTGATACGATGTGGCTGAAGAAGCCCTGGAAGGGCTGAAGGGAGTGGAGCTGGTTAGCAGTGATTTTCGTAATTCCATGGAAACCAACATCGTCTGGTATGATCCGGCGTTAATCAGCGTTGACCAAATGGAGAACGCCATAAAAGATGCGGGAACTTACCTGGGAACAGCCAAATGAAATTTGAGAGTCGTCCAACTGGCGACGACGGCCGCGGCATAAAATGTCCACACTGCCAGGCCGCAAACTCCGGTGACGCCGTTTTCTGTGATGAGTGCGGGAACCCGGCTGGAATCGAACTGCGCCGGCTGAGGCCAGTCCAATCGGCTCGGTGCGAAGTTCTGCAAAAAGTGCGGCCAGCCGCTGAGCCGGGCCGCTGCGCCTGAACCGATCGTTACCCCCCGGTTCGCTTCTCCCGGATCCTACACCCCCAAGCACCTCGCCCGGAAAATCCTCACCTCCAAGGGCGCACTGGAGGGCGAACGCAAGCAGGTCACGGTGCTCTTCGCGGATTTGAAGGGGTCTCTTGAGTTGAATCAAACCCTCAGTCTATTAAAAGATGACACTCATCTCAAGTAATAGGAATCAAGGCCAGAAATTCCAAAGGCCGGGGACACATTTATAGAATGAGCGGAATCCACCGCAGATGACACGAATAAAAGGCTGAATGACTTAAGCAGGCAAACGGAGGGGGCGGATATTGAGTCCGCACGCGCTGCGATCGGTCAAATTTCCACCGCAACTTTAGATACATACTTCACCCAATCCGAACCATAATATCCTTCTGCAACCACTCGCAAAGGAAATCCGTGTTTTTGGGGCAGATCCTTGCCATTGACGCGATAGGCCAGAAAGACGTTGTTGGAGAGAATATCCGCGATGGGAAATCGCTCCACCTTCTCATAATTGCCGACCGGACCGCTGAAGCTGACATGGGTTGCCTCGGACCGAACGTGGGCCATTTCGAGTATGGTCGCCACTGAAACACCCGTCCAGCGAGCGTGGAAGGAAAAAACACCCGGACAGATTAATAGCACCTTTCTCTCGATGGCGGGCATTTGGAGAATTTGCGGGTAATTGAGCTGCAGGGGCTGCTGGAGGTGGCCGGATATTTCAAGCTGCCATGTCTTCAGATCGACACGGTGTTTTGTCGTCCCCATGGTTCTGAAATTTTCAATCGGCGTCAGTTTCAAATTGCGTGTATCCAGATTGGCGGGATCTTGGCCCTTGAGGGTTTCGGGGCGGGTTCCTTCCGGCAGAATGATTTTTTTGACCTTCGCAATGGCCTTGCGAAGCCAAAAGGCGGCCGGGCTGAGAAAAAAACCCAGGCCGGCAAACAATCCCAGCATATTTTTGATAAATTGACGTCGCTTTTTCATGATAAAGTTCCTTCCAAAATTTAGGGGTCGGATTCCAATTGGCACGAGGAGTAACAACTCAGCACCTTGCTCTTGTATACGATCCAATTTTCGAAATCATCACGAAAATATAACTTTTTTGTAAAAAATGAGAAAAGCGTGGGCTTTAGCAATCATTTCAAATCGTTGCGGGTGTTGGGTTAGATTTATTGGATGCTGATGGCCGTAAATTGAGCGCTTCAGACAGCTAAATTCGGATCATATTAGCGCTCATAACAGCCCACGTCAACGCCGCCGCCTTGGGGGCGGGCCATGCCGTCCAGGTCAATGACGGGTGCCAGGAGGGAGCTGCCGCTATCGATGGCTTCAAGGGCGTCCGGTCGCAGATGAAAGTCGAACTGCGCGGGGTCTATAAATAGTGCAGCGGCGGCGGTCAGCAGGAGATTGTGGTCGGCAGTCGTGTCGCCGGTGGCGGTGATGGTGGCGGCAATGTTGTTGCGAATTAGGCATCCCTGGCTGGGAGTACCGTCTTTATGCGGATTGACCAGAATCCAGGGCGACCCGGGCGACACATCATTGGCGTCCACCACCGTATTGTTGACGATGCGGCAATTAACGGCGCCGTACAAAGAGATGCCGTGCCAGTGGTCGGTGATGACCAGGTTATTTTCGATCACCCAGTCGATGTAAAAGCCGTCAAAGCAGCCGATACCCTGCAAGGTGCCGCGGAAGGGCTGATCCGGGTCTTCGTAATTGATAAAGGTGTTGCCCCTCAGGACGACCCGTTCACGGGGCGGATCATCGTTGATGGACCACGATTGAAACCCGTCGTCGTGATTGCCGTTTACCGCGTAACAGTTTTTGACCACGTTATTCTCAAAAACCAGGTCATTGCCCAGTCCGCGCAAGCCGTCGCCGGCAAAATTCTCCACCAGATTGCCGCCGATCAGGGCCGTGTTGCCGCTTACAGAAATGCCGAAATTAACATTCCGGCAGGTGTTGTCGACTACGGTCATGCAATCCCCCGACACCTGAATGGCATTGCAGGCCAGGGAGTTCCAGTCATCGGCGTTCCAGGCCGACGCGTCCGGAACCGAGTAAAGCTCGCAATTGTCGATCACCAAATCGCTGCTGGGGCCTTGCCAGCCATGGGATTCCACGAGGACCAGGGTATTGGCTTCATAAACAGGCGCATGCGATGGGCTGACCACCAGGCCCTTGAATTGCCAGTTGGCCGCCGCGGATAGAAATATCCGTGACAGAGTGGGGCGATGCCCCACGGCGGCTGCAACGGTGATGGGGTACTCATTATAAGCGCCGCGCAGGAAGAATTCACCGTGAAAACCGTCCAGCAGCACCAGCGTGTCACCCGCCTTGACCGGTGCCCCCGGATTTTTGGCGACCAGGGCATTGGTGCCGTCGTAAGGCAGATTTGTATAGGCGCGGGTTTCGATCATACCGTCTTCAACAAGGGACTGTAAGGATCCCCAGGGGTCCGCGGCCGAACCGCTGTTATCATTACTGCCGTTGACCGGATCGAGATAAAAGGTGTTGCCCGTGCCGGGTGCCAGAATTTGCTCGCAGGCCAGGGACGGCGTTGAAGAATATCCGATACCGTTGTTCGTTGATTCCGTCGGCGACGATGAAGATCCGCCGCCGCAATTCAGAATAATGAATGGCGTCAGCAGGCCGAACACGGTGAGCATGCGGCGGGAAATACGATTTCCGGACATTTATTTCTCCTTTTTACCGAAATCAGTTAAATCGAAACGCCGCCGGTAGAGGCGTATGCTACAGATGGCAAGCAAAATTAATACCCGCATCTAAATCCAGGGCAGACTAAGTAATTTTATATATATCTTCAGATAGTTATATCCTTTTCCGCCAAAGTTTGTTCAGCCTCGACAGATCGAAATGTGCACATTGTACACCGGAAATGTGTTCAAAAGTGCACTTAATGATATGCTCAATAAATCCAGTTAACAGAAACAATCCCACATGTCGCACCAGGGCGGGCTGAAACCAGACACCCAACCCCTGAACCCTCCTGAACGGGCAAGCCTTTGAACCCTGCCTGCCCTCCGTAGCCTGGAAGGCGAAGGGGGGAACCTCTGAACCTCAATACATCTTTACATGATATACACATACTTAACCTTAAATTTTACATTGACATTGACATTTTGATCGATTATATTAGCACTGGGAAAACAGCTCAGGAATATCGGGGAAATAAAATTGGATTTATTCTTTTTCACAAATCCCAATCAAACTGGAGGTTTCTATGCAGCCGACCTTAACCCAAAAGCAGCAGCATGTTTTAGATTATCTGCAGCACGAAATCGCAAGCAGCGGCCAGACTCCCAGCCTGCGCCAGGCGGCTACGGATATCGGAGTCAGTCACGCCGCCATCGCCCAGATCATCAAGGCTCTGGAGGAAAAAGGTTATCTGAAACGGGAGGGACGCTACAGCCGTACGGTCTATCTATTAAACCGCGCCCATGAACCGTCGGCGGCACAGCGCTGGCAGGAGGTTCCCATCATCGGCCGGGTCATGGCGGGTCTGCCGATGTATGCCCAGACGGAATGGGACGGCAGCACGGTGCTGGATGCCGCCGTCTTTCGCGGCCAGAATCTTTTTGCGTTGCGGGTCAAAGGCGATTCGATGAAAGATGCCGGAATCCTGAATGACGATCTGGCGATCTGCGAACCCCGCCAGTACGCCCAGAACGGTGAGATTGTGGTGGCACTCATCGACAGCGAGGAGGCCACCGTCAAGCGTTTCTTCCTGCGTAAAAAATATATCGAACTGCGCCCGGCAAATGCCAAATACAAACCCATGCGCTACGATTTCAGCGAAGTGCTGGTTCAAGGCAAAGTCATCGGCATCCAGCGCGGACCGGAAGGAATAAAATGAGCGCTGCGCTAAAGCGGCTGAAGGAGCGCTTCGCTTGAGGAGCACTACGCGCAAGTTCTTGCGCTCCGTTTGGGGAGCGCTGCGCTTGAGGCATTCATTTTTGCTTTCATCAAGGCCGTAGGTCGCTCCTCAAGTCCCGCAGGGACGCTCTTCAAGGCTCGTAGAGCCAATCCTCGAGTGCAACGCTCCGCCAACGCCGGCATATTTTTTTAGCAACAAACATCTGGGACTGACATGCACGAACATGAGCAACCAAACCACACATAACCCCTGCCGGCTCCGGGTCGGCACAAGCGGCTATTCGTATGCGGAGTGGGCCGACGCCGGGTTTTATCCGCCGGGCACCAAATCGGGCAACATGCTGCCCTTTTACGCCCAAAACTTTCCGATCACCGAACTGAACTTCACCTGGTATCAGATGCCCAAAGCGCATGTGCTCGAGCGGATGCACCGGCAGGCACCGTCCGGTTTTCATTTTGCGGCCAAACTGACCCGTACGTTAACCCATGAAATAGATCCCGGCCAGTGGCGCGGACAGGCCGCCCGGTACCGGGACGGCATCGCTCCGCTGCTGCAGGCCCGCAAACTGGCGGCGGTTTTGCTGCAATTTCCGCCGTCCTTTGTGCGTGCTCCCCAAAACCGGCGCTATCTGGCCGCCCTTTTAGATGAACTGGACGGCCTGCCCCTGGCGGTGGAGTTTCGCCATGCATCCTGGGCCACGGACCGGGTCTTCGCCGAACTGGAACGCCGCCGCACCACCCTGGTAGCGGTGGATGAACCGGATTTGCCCGGACTGTTTCCAAGACTCGATATCGTCACCAATCCCGAGCTTTTCTACATCCGCTTTCACGGTCGCAACGCCAAAGGCTGGCGCTCGGGCAACATGCAAACCCAATTTGACTATGACTACGGGGATGCTGAGCTGTGCGAGTGGGCGGATGCCCGGATCGCCAAAATGGCCCGGCACGCCAACCGCGGCGTCATTTTCTTCAACAACCACGTCCGCGCCCAGGCACCCAGGAATGCCGTGAGGCTGATACAGTTGCTCATTCAAAGGGGCTTAATGGGAGTACCGAATATGCCCTTGAACGCCTAAAAAAGAAAGATGAATGGATTCCATTTAATTTTTTTGTCGACAGGATCAACAGGATGAACAGGATTTTTTCACGGTTTCCGGATGAAATCGTGAAAATTGCATCCGCCTCCGGCGGAAAATGAGCAACCACACTTTCAGCGGTGATGGTTTAGCTTCTCACTGGTATCGATAAAACAAAGAGTGATAGTTGCCGAGCACCCATCGCGAAGCGAATTGTATATTTCCGGTTTCTTCTGGAAACCGGAAATACAAAAAATCCAGACAATCCTGTAAATCCTGTCTAATAAAGAATTAAAATAGAATCCATTCCTTTTTATTCAGCTTGACTTAATGACTTAGAGAATTGTTCATGGAACGATCAATTATCCATTTGAACATCGCCGACTTTGCCGTGGCGGTGGAGCGGGCGGTGGATGGCCGGCTCAAGGACCGACCGGTGATCATCGCCCCCGAAGGTGCGGCCCGGGCGGCGGTTTATGATATGAGCGAAGAAGCTTATCTGAGCGGCATCCGCAAAGGTATGGCGTTACGCCGGGCCGTGCGCTTGTGTAAAGACGTCCGAATCCTGGCGCCCCACCCGGACCGCTACGAACACACCATGCGCGCGTTGCTCAAGCAGACGCTGCCGTATTCACCGCTTATCGAAAGCGGTGAAACTGACGGGCACCTGTTTGTGGACGTCACCGGCACCGCCCGTCTTTTCGGCCCGCCCATAGATGTTGCCTGGCGCTTGCGCCGGCAGGTTAAAAAGGATCTCGGCCTGGATCCGATCTGGTCGGTGGCCCCCAACAAACTGGTGGCCAAGGTCGCCACACGCCTGGTCAAGCCGGACGGGGAGTACATCGTCAGTGCCGGCGAAGAAGAAGCACTTTTGGCGCCGCAGTCGATCAGCCTGGTTCCGGGTATCGAAGGCAACGATTTGTTGCGGCTGCAGGAATTTAATCTCAGCCGGGTATCTCATCTCACGGCCCTGAGTCTGGAGCAGTTGCAGATCCCCTTCGGCAGGCGCGCCTTGTTCCTGTACGAGGCCGCCCGCGGCATTGATCCTTCTCCCGTTCTGCCGGTGGGCCAAAAACCGCCGAGGATAATTGCCGATCACGAATTCGGCAATGACACCAATGACAAATCCATCCTGCAAAGCGCCCTGTACGGCCTGGTCGAACAGGCCGGTGACAAACTGCGCCGACGCCGACGGGCCGCCCGACGGGTTGCCGTCATCCTGGATTATTCGGACGGCATGCGCTGCGCCCGTCAGCTGGCAGCCAAACCGGCCACCGCCAACGATCTGAAACTTTTCGAGTTGGCCCGGCACACCTTGCGACTGGCCTGGACCCGGCGCATACGCATCCGGCATGTACGCCTGATCTGCGACCGCCTGACGTTCCCGCCGGCCCAGCTGGAACTGTTTGCCGCCGACCAAAAACAAACTAAACAACGCGACAATCTAGTCAGCGCCATCGACCGCATCCGGCAGCGGTTCGGCAGTGATTCCATTCAAGTAGGCAGAACCATGGCGGCATAAAAGAGCACTTCGTTCGAGGAGCGCTGCGCTTGAGGAGCTCCGCCTGCGGCGGATTGAGGAGCGGCCTGCCGGCCTGGAGGAACTGTGAGTGATTAGTGATGAGGGCTAAGGAGGAGCAAGGTTCGAAATCGCCCGAACTAATGAGGGAATTGCAACCCACAATTGGGAGCAATTGAAGCTTAAATAATGGGGGAATCCTTTTTGCCTCAAGCGAAGCGCTCCTCAAAGCCCGAAGGGCTGCTCTTCTAACCCCGAAGGGGCGATCCTCCAGCGCAGCGCTCTTTTACGGAGTAAAACAACACCATGATTCCCTTAACCGTCAGATCCAGCTACTCCCTCATGTGGGGCACCGCTTACGTCAAGCAGGTTTGTCTGGCTGCCAAACGCCTGGGCTATGACCGTCTGGCGTTGACCGACACCGACAACCTCTACGGCCTGTGGCCGTTTTTGCGAACCTGCCGACATGAAGGGCTGACACCGATCGTCGGCGCCGAGATCACCGACCCCGCCCGCAAACAGCGTGCCGTGTGCCTGGTGGAAGACGACAACGGCTACCGCAACCTCTGTCGCCTGATCACCCGCCGGCACATGGATGAAGATTTCGATCTGCAGGCGATTCTGCCGCGGTACGCAACCGGTCTGGTGGTACTGACCCAAAATGCCGATCTTTTGCAGACCTGGCATGCGGCCGGAATTACAGTGGCCGCCGCCATGCCGCGTCACCCCCTGCCCCCCACCCATGCCCTGCGCCGCACGGCCAGGCACCTGGCAGTCCCGCTGGTGGCCACCCCGGGCAGCTTCTTTTTGCACCCGCAGGATGCAGCCGTCCACCGTTTGTTGCGGGCCATCGACCGCAATACCTCGTTGTCGCGTCTGGCGGCCGACGATCTGGCCCCGGCTGACGCCTGGCTGGCATCCCCCGCCGAGTATGAACGCCGGTTTGCCATCTGCCCCGAGGCGGTGCAGGCCACCCATGCAATTGCCGAACGCCTGACGTTCAGCGGTCCGCAGTTCGGCATCGTCATGCCGCCCCTGCAAAACCAAAACGGCAACGATCCGGTCCGACGCCTGCGCAACGCCGCCTATGCCGGTGCCCGGCGGCGTTACGGGCAGGAGCTGTCCGAAGCGGTGGTCGACCGGCTGGAGCATGAGTTGCACAGTATCGCGGACATGGGATTTGCCGCCTACTTTCTGATCGTGCGCGACATTGTCAAACACAGCCCGCGCACCTGCGGCCGCGGTTCGGGCGCAGCGTCACTGGTGGCGTACTGCCTGGGCATCACCAATGTCTGCCCCCTCAAGCACAACCTGTATTTCGAGCGCTTTTTAAATCCGGGACGCACGGATCCGCCTGACATCGATGTCGATTTTGCCTGGGACGAACGCGACGATGTACTGGAGGCAGTGCTCGACCGGCACCGCGGACATGCAGCCATGGTGTCCAATCACGTGCTGTTTCAGCCCCGCATGGCCATCCGGGAGGTAGCCAAAGTGTATGGTTTAACGGACGCTGAAATCGGGCGGGTGTCCAAACGCCTGCCGCGCTTCTGGCGCGCCAAAGAATCGGAGCCCGAACTGCTGGGCGGCATCAAAAAACGCCCGGAGTCCAAGGCCCTTGAATTTCCACCGCCCTGGCCGGAAATTTTGTCATTTGCCCAGCAGATCATCGGCACGCCCCGCTACCTGTCCGTGCATCCCGGAGGCGTGGTGATCACCCCGCGGCCGATTGACGAATACGTGCCTTTGGAACGGGCGCCCAAAGGCGTGCCCATCATCCAGTGGGAAAAAGATGCCACCGAAGATGCCGGCCTGGTCAAAATCGATTTACTGGGCAACCGCAGTCTGGGCGTCATCCGGGACGCCATCGGCAACCTGCGGACCAACGGGGTCGAATTTGATGATTTCCACTGGGAACCGGAAGACGATCTGCCGACCCAGGAGTCCCTGGCCCAGGGTCGCACCATGGGCTGCTTCTATATTGAAAGTCCGGCCATGCGACTGTTGCAGCAAAAATCAAAGGTCGGGGATTTTAAACATCTGGTGATCCACAGCAGCATTATTCGCCCGGCCGCCAATGAGTTCATCCGCGAGTACATTCGGCGCCTGCACGGCGGACCGTGGGACCCGATCCATCCGCTGCTGACCGAGGTGCTGGAAGAAACCTTCGGCATCATGGTTTACCAGGAAGATGTGTCCCGCGCGGCACTGGCTCTGGCCGGCTTTTCCCATGCCGAAGCCGACAACCTGCGCAAGGTCATGTCCAAAAAAGACCGGCAGCATCAGTTGCAGGATTATCAACAACGCTTTTACGCCGGTGCCGGCCAACGCAATGTCTCTGAAAAGCAGATTACCGCCATCTGGGACATGATGATGAGTTTTAGCGGCTATTCCTTTTGCAAACCCCACAGTGCCTCCTATGCCCGGGTTTCCTTCCAGGCGGCCTATCTCAAGCTCCACCACCCGGCCGAATTCATGGCCGCGGTCATCAGCAACCAGGGCGGATTTTACAGCACATTTGCCTATGTTTCCGAATCCCGCCGCCTGGGTCTGACGATTTTGCCGCCGGACATCAACCTCAGCCGGATCCGCTGGACCGGCCGCGACAATGCCGTCCGGGTAGGTCTGCTGTCCGTTAAAGGGCTTGCGGCCGAAACGCAACAGCGTATCGTTAACCATCGCCGGCAGGGCCTTTATCACAGTTTGCGCGACATCTTAGACCGCGTGCGGCCCGCGGAAGACGAGGTCCGGGCCTTGATCCACTGCGGGGCCCTGGATGGATTGAATCCCGGCGGCAACCGGGCCGCGCTGCTGTGGCAGCTGGCCGCCGGGCTGAAAACCAGGACAACCAGATCCATTCCCCAAACCCGATCACTGTTCGACGATGCGGATAAAACCCCCACCGATCACCTCCCGTCCCTGCCGCCGGAGAACGAATCCGATCGGCTGCGGCGCGAGTTTGCCGTCCTGGGTTTTCTGTGCGACCGCCATCCCATGGAGCTGTATGACGCCGCCCGGCAAAAACTGTGCACCGTCAAAGCCGTCGACCTGCCGCATCATCTCGGCCGACGAATACGCCTGGCCGGCTGGCTGATCACCGGCAAGGTCGTCACCACCAAGCACGGCGACCCTATGGAATTTTTAACCTTCGAGGATGAAACCGGCATCGTCGAGACTACCTTTTTCCCGCAAACCTACCACCGCTTCTGCCACATAATCGACCGTCAGCGACCGTATTTATTAACAGGCAAAGTCGAAGAAGACTGGGGGGCCATCACCCTGACGGTGGACAGGGTCGAAACCATCCAGCGTTAAAATCACATTCCAATTATAGTTCTTGTGTTTACCGGCCGCTCAATCCTTAAAGCTCATCCCACTATCAATGCGTTGAAGCGTATTTTGAAAACCAGCCTCCGGCCGACAGGTGTTCTGCGTTCAAGACCCCCAATTTTCAGCTAATTTGCAGCTAAATGTCGTCTTGACAATACGACCTCCATTCTGTATTTGAGCTCTTATTGGCTGAAGTCGGCTGGAGCCTATTGCCGTTTCACTGACGGCACCATATGTTGTTACTCAACCCCCAGCCGTAACACAGCCTTAATTTTTAACTTGATTCACTCTCAAAAATGAAGATTTTTCTATCCTATTCCTCTAAAAACCGCTCGAAGGCCGAAGAAATCGCTCTGGCGCTGCAGGCAGAAGGCCATGAGGTGTTCTTCGACAAAGACGAGCTCTCCGGCGGCGAAGACTTCAACGCGGTGATTCGAACGCACATCGCAGACGCCGACCTTTTCGTGTTCCTGATCTCGCCGGATGCCGTGCGGCAGGGCGCATACAGCCTCAGCGAGCTCAGACTGGCCCGTGAGAAATGGACATCCCCCAAGAAGCACGTCCTGCCGGTGCTGCTCGAACCCACGGAGATGGAGACAATTCCTGCCTATCTCAAGGGGGTGACGATCTTCGAGCCGCAAGGCAATGCTGCGGCGGAGATCGCCGCGCACCTGGGCCGCTCGCCCCGGCGGTTCCGCGTCGTTCTGATCGCGGCGATCGCTGCGGTGCTGGTCATCCTTGCCGTTTTGTTCTATACGCCGGTCCGCCGCTTCATCGGCGGCGGCCAGGAAGCGATCATGCAAAAGCAGGCATTGTCAAATTTTGTGGACATCATGGTTTTCAGGCCGAACATGATCGAGAGGACCGAATATTCCCTGGACCCCGCTTCTTCCTTTCCGCAGGATCGCGGGGATGTGGTGACCCTGGAACGCGTCGCCTTCGGCCGGGTCTCCCAAGACTACAACGCGTTTAACATCACGGTAGGCGTTACCAACACCAGTGCGCAGCCGATCCTGCTCGATTTGACGCAGCGGTTTTTTGATCTCGCAGATGACCAGGGCCGCAAGGCGGAGCTGTTGTATTTTTGCTGCAAGGCTTCCGGCGAACCGCTGGGCCCGGCCCAGCAAAGACAAATTCAGCTGTTGTATCGATCACCATCGGGTTGGGAGGGCAAGGCGCTTTCCGCGCACATGATTTATTTTAAGATATCGGGCTTGCTGCCGCTGCTCCGGGGTACGTGGGCATTCCGACCGCTGGCAACTGCCGACTGATGTCCATGAAATCGCGCCGGCCGGCCTCACCTCCGGACTTCCTTTACCACGCCGGGATGTTCGCACCTGCCGCTTTAACGACATTTTGCTCCCCGGAGCGCTGTGCCGGCGCACTTTTCCTCGGGGAAACTTTCAACCTTTTATAAACTTGGAACCGTGATCGTGCTACGCCGGATTGCCGCCAACTATTTTTCAAGAAAAATAATGTGCCTGTCCAAATTCGACTGTTGACAACCACTGGCTATTTTTGATAGACCTATCCTAATATTTTCCGGTTATTATAAGCTTTCCTTTGTTGCATTGCTGCTGAATCCGATGCACAATTCATATTTTCCCTTAGCTCTCTCCTAATTTGCGGGTCTTTGTCAATTCTTATCGGAAAGGGTTCCTGACGCGGGTCCCTTCGATGGAGGAGGACTGATGAAACCGGCTCCTTTTCAATACTTTCAGCCGGCGACGGTAGATGAAGCGCTGGCGATTCTGCACCGCTACCAGCCGGGGGCCAGGATTCTGGCCGGCGGTCAGAGCCTTGTGCCGTTGATGAACTTCCGCCGGGCGCGGCCCGAATACCTCATCGATATCAACCACCTCGAGGATTTGAGGTACATCCGTGAAAATGCGAATATCGTCTGCATCGGCGCCATGGTTCGGCAGACCGAGATCGAAAAGTCCGAATTGATCGCGGCAAAATGCCCGATTCTGGCGGAAGCGACCCGCTATATCGGTTATCGGGCCGTCCGCAACCGGGGCACCATCGGCGGCAGCCTCGCCCATGCAGACCCGTCGGCCGAGTACCCGGCCGTGCTGCTGGCCGCAGACGGCGAGATCACAGCCCGGGGACCCCGGGGCGCACGGCAAATCGGGGCGGAGGAATTTTTCGTGGACACCTGCGTCACCGCTTTGCAGCCGGATGAGATCCTCACCGAAGTTCGACTGCCGGCCCTGACGTCAAACCAGCAGTGGTCTTTCCTGGAGCATAGCCGGGGCTATAGCACGATCGCCACCGTCGGCGTCGCCGCTCTGATCACCCTGGATAAGAATAAGCGCTGCGCAGCCGTCCGCATTGCCGTCGCCGGAGCCGGGACAACGCCATTGCGCTGTCGCGAGGCCGAGGATCTGCTCAGCGGGCAACGGCCGACCGCGGCCTTGATCAAGAAGGCGGCCGCCGCTTCGGCAGCCGTCCTGCAGCCCTCTATTGAATTGCAGGCGCCGGCCGCATATAAGCAAGCGATGGCAAAGGTCTACATCGAACGCGCCGTGAAGGCGGCCGTCGGACAAGGGAGGGTGGCGTAAAATGCGACACGAGATCAGGGTGCAGATCAACGGGGTCGAGTATCGGAAAGAAGTGGAGGCGCGCAGGCTTCTGGTTGATTTTCTGCGGGAAGATCTGAATCTTACCGGCACCCACGTCGGCTGCGAGCATGGCAGGTGCGGCAGCTGCACGGTCCTGATGAACGGCTGCACCGTCCGATCCTGTCTGGTGTTCGCCGTGCAGGCCGACAACGCCGAAATTGTAACCGTCGAAGGACTCGCCTCGGACGGCCGGTTGAATGCGCTGCAGAAAGCCTTCCGGAACAACTTCGGGCTGCAGTGCGGCTTCTGCACCCCGGGAATGCTCATGGCGGCCACGGAGCTTTTGCGGGAAAACCCCAATCCGAACGAACAGGAAATCAAAGCAGCATTGTCCGGCGTCCTGTGCCGCTGTACCGGATATCAGCAGATCATCCGCTCCGTCACGGCCGCCGTAGAAAATGCAGGGGAATGAGTCAAAACATCTGCGCCGCAAACAACGGAAAAGAGACCATGAACAATAAAAAGAAATCCTGGATCGGCACGGATTACGGCAGGAAGCAGGAAGAGCTCCTGCTGCAGGGCAAGGGCAAGTTCTTGGACGACCTGAGGTTTGCCGATCTTTGCCATGCGGCAATTCTAAGAAGTCCGCATCCGCATGCCAGGATTCATGCCGTTCGAACTGAAAAAGCGCTGGCACTGCCCGGCGTCATCGACATCCTGACCGGAGGCGACGTCGGCCGGATGTCAAACCCGTTCCCGGTCGGATTGCCCGCCCGGATATTGTACTACAGTGCGGCCTTGGACAAGGTGCGCTTTGTAGGCGAGCCGATCGCGGTCGTGGCGGCCAAAGACCGCTATATCGCCGAGGATGCCTGTGAAGCGATCGAAGTCGACTACGAGCGGCTGGACGGCGTGGCTGATCAGGAAAAGGCCATGGAATCCGGCGCCCCCATCCTGCATGAACAGCTGGGAACCAACGTGGCCCAGCACAGGCTGCTGCAATACGGCGAGACAGACCCGGCCTTTGCCGATGCCGATCTGGTAGTGCAGCACGAATTCCGCTTCCACAAATACAGCTCGACGCCGGTTGAAACCTGCGTCGTCATCGCCTCCTACGACGAAGCCGATGAGGTGTTGACGTTGTGGTCCAACTTTCACGGACCTTTCGCACTTCACTCTTTCGTCGCCAAGGGCTTGAATATGCCGGAAAACAAAGTGCGATTCATCGTGCCGCGGAACATCGGCGGCAGCTTCGGCATCAAGATCGGCATCACTTCCTATCTGGTCCTTATCGGTCTGGCGGCGATAAAATCGGGCAGGACGGTTAAATGGGTGGAGGATCGCCGCGAGCATCTGACGGCACTGAGCAGCGGCGCGGAGCGCAAAGGGTATTATCAATTGGCGGCTCGCCGGGACGGGACCATCCTGGCAATGCGCGCCAAGTGGATAGATAACGTCGGCGCCTATGTACGGGCGCCGGAACCGGCCAATATTTATCGGACCACCGGCAATCTGACGGGGCCTTACAAAATCAAAAACCTCGCCATCGACGCCAATGTCGTGATGACCAACAAGTCTCTCACAGGACCCAACCGGGGATACGGCTGTCAGCAGCTCTACTTTTGTTTGGAAAGCATGGTTGACCGGCTGGCGCGGGAGTTGGGGCGGGATCCGGCCGACCTGCGCCTGCACAACCTGATCGGGCCGGACGAGTTTCCTTACCGCACGCCCTCGGGGGGATTGTATGACAGCGGCGACTACCCGGCCGGCTTGCGCAAGGCTTTGGAGATGGCGGATTACGAGGCACTGAAGCGCCAGCGCAGGGAAGCTCGCAAGCAGGGGCGCCTATTCGGCATCGGCTTGGCCGTCGCAGTGGAGCCCTGCGGCAGCAATATGGGATATCTCAATCTTGCCTTTCCCCAGGAGATGCGGACCAAGGCGGGCTTCCACGAGAAATCCGGCGCCGGCGAGACCGCCGTCGTAAAAATCGATCCCATGGGGCGCGTCACCGCGATTTTAGGCAGTACACCCAGCGGCCAGGGTCACGATGCCCTGGTGGCGCAAGTCGTGGCCGACGAGTTGGGCGTCCATCCGGACGATATCAACGTCGTCACGGAGATGGATACCTTTACCCGCTACTGGACGATCTCTTCCGGCAGCTACTCCAGCCGTTTCGCCGCCATCGGGTTGAGCGCGTTTGCGCAGGCGGCACGCATACTGCGCGAGAGGGTATTGAAAATCGCCGCCCACCGGTTCAAGGTTCCGGCGGAGAAACTGACCGTCGCGGACGGCAAGATACGGCTGGCGGGAGAAGACGGGACGCTCATCGATTTTAGGGGCGTGGCCGGGCTGGCCCACTGGAACCCCACCGCACTTCCCGCAGACATCGGTCCCGGCCTCGAAGTTTCCCATCTTTTCAACTTCCCCCAATCCGACGCAGCCGATGACCAGGATCGTGTCAACAGCTCCAGCGTCTACGGTTTCATCGCTGAGGTGGCCGCGGTGGAGGTAGATCGCGCTACCGGCCGGTTCAGGATCGTAAAATATATTTCGGTCCATGATGCGGGAACCATCATCAATCCCCGGCGGGTTGAAGGCCAGATCTACGGCAGCATTATGCATGGTCTGGGCGGGGCGATGTCCGAGGAGCTGGCCTATGATGAAAAAGGAAACTTTCTGGCGCCTTCATTTAATGAGTACGTATGCCTGACCGCTCCGCAGGTCCCGGATGTTGAAATCGGCCACGTCCCGACACGGTCTCCCTACTCGGTTCTGGGTACCAAAGGCTGCGGCGAGGGAAGCGCGATGACGGCTCCGGCGCTCCTGGCCAATGCGGTGAACGATGCCTTAGCGCCGCTGGGCGCAAGCATCGGCGAACTGCCGTTGACACCCGCCAGGATCTGGCAGGCGATTCAATCCGCTTCTTAGCTAATTGGACCCAGTGCCGTTAACTTAAGATATTTGTTCCTTATGTGCGGCCGTTTGCGTCATTCCGGAGCAGGCCGGAATCCAGTCTTTTAATTCTCTCCGCGCATTTACAGCTCGCCGAGAGATAGTATCGATTAAAACTTTTTTTAAAGTTGGGAAAATTCTATATCGTAGGGTGGGCATTGCCCACCAAATCGCGCTGTCTCGACTGTTAACGGTGGGCAATGCCCACCTTACATCGGTAAAGATGGATCAATAGACAGTGAGTTGCAGATACAAACCGCAATTGTATCTTTTCATTGGTAAAAAGGGCGTTTTAAGGCCTAAAAACGCCCTTGTGTTTAAGCTCATGCCTTATTTGGCGGCGATCTAACTTGGTACGATCCAAGGTTCAAGGTACTGCGGGGCCCTGGATGGATTGAATCCCGGCGGCAACCGGGCCGCGCTGCTGTGGCAGCTGGCCGGTAGGCTGAAAGCCCGCTCGACCCGATCAAAGCCCCAAACCCGATCACTGTTCGACGGCGCGGATAAAACCCCCACCGATCACCTCCCGATCGACGCATACGCCTGGCCGGCTGGCTGATTACCGGCAAGGTCTTCACCACCAAGCGCGGCGACCCCATGGAATTTTTAACTTTCGAGGATGAAACCGGTATCGTCGAGACTACCTTTTTCCCACAAACCTACCACCGCTTCTGCCACATGATCGACCGTCAGCGACCGTATTTATTAACAGGCAAAGTCGAAGAAAACTGGGGAGCCATCACCCTGACGGTGGACAGGGTCGAGACAATTCACCGCTAAAATCGGATTTCATAAACCAGAATTCATTTCAAAGGGCTAATTGTGATTTCAAAATAGCTTCATGACCTGATTGCCGTGTTCGGATTTCAAAGCCCTTTGCTGATTGACTTACGGTGATTTTTTTTGTATTCTTAGCAAGTTATACTCATTACTGCTTATCGCTCCTTACCCACAAGAGTGGGCGTCAACCGGAGATACACACTAATACGCGCCATTCTTGCCGTCAATGCAAGTTTTTGTCGTAATTCCAGGAGAGCAAAAATGAACAGTAAAGCAGGGGTCGGTTCTTTCTGGTTTAATCCCCGCCTGTCTCCGGCAACCGAACTGGAAAGCTGGAGGGCTTGATTAGTCAATGAGATGAATTATTTCGCATTACTCGCCTTTCCTATATCCATGTTGGCAACTTTCCCCATATATATCCAAAAAAGGATGTATTCACTGATCGCACTTGATGTGGGGTTCTATCTCTTTTTAATTTTCTATCTATTTTTAAAGGGCCGATCCTATAAAATTAGAGGATATATCTGGATAGTTCTCGTTTATCTGCTGGCTATTTCCTTCCATGCGGTTCTTGGACCCCACTACGCGCGTCCCGCGTGGCTTGTTATGACGGCTGTCATGGCTGCTTTTCTTTTCGGGACTCGCGCTGCCGCCGCTGCCGTAATGCTGAATATAGCAATTCTGCTGACTCTTTATTGGGCAATGGTCACCGCCGGTGGACCGTGGGCCGGCGTCTACAGCGAGCCTTTCGGAAGGTGGATCATGTACATAGTGAACATATCCATAATGACATTGGTGTGCGCTTTACCGGTCGGCTTTTTGCTCAACCGACTTGACATCGCACTCAAGCATGAACGCAAGAGCCTGGAGAATTTATCAGAAGAGGCCCAAAAGTTGCAGTCCGCTTATAAAGCGCTTCAAAGAGAAAGCGAGGAACGCCAGGAAACTGAAACGGCCCTAAAAGCGAGTGAGGAAAAGTTCAGAAACCTTGTGGAAAATGTAAACGAGGTCATCTACTCTTTAGATGAAAAAGGCAATCTAACCTATGTCAATCCCGCCATCATAAGAATTCTAGGGTATCGAGAATCAGAAATCATTGGCAGGCCTTTCTCTGATTTCATATTTAAAGAGGATTTAGAGCGTCAAATAAACCGTTTCAAAAGGCTGTCGGATGGTCCTATTGGGAGTGATGAATATCGGGTGTTAAACAAAGCCGGGGAAATACGATGGGTTCACGGTTCGACCCGCCCGATTTTGAAAAATGGAATGCTCGCCGGTTTAGAGGGGGTTCTCTTTGATATTACGGACCGCAAGCAGGCAGAGGAGGCGATGATCGAAGCCCAGCAAAGATATCAATCTCTATTCAACTCAAAAACCAATCTTGTTTTTGTTGTGGATGATCGCGGCAATTACCTTGCTGCCAACGATTTGGCTTTAGACCTTTTTGGATACACCAGGCAGGATCTCGCCAACTTGAACTACCTCCAATTACTTCATCCGGATCAAAGCCTTGAGCCGGTAACCAAAGCGTTGAAAGAAATATCGGAAACCGGTGCTCAGCAGCAACTATTAGAAGTCAAGCTGAAAAACAGGACCGGCCAAACGATTTATGTCCAGAGTGGGGGAACCCTTATTCCCGGGAAGAATGAGATCATAGGCGTCGCACGGGATATAACGGATCAGAAGATGGCCGAGGAAGAAAAGAAAAGTTTGGCAAACCAGCTGATTCACGCGCAAAAGATGGAGGCTGTTGGAATCCTTGCCGGCGGCATCGCACACGACTTCAACAACTCGCTTCAGGGAATTATCGGCTACAGCCAGATGTTGCTTCTGGATATGCCGGGCGATACTCCCGAAGCCGGCAAGTTGCGGCAGATAGAAGCAACAGCGCTCAGAGCGAGTGAGCTGACCAAGCAACTTCTCACTTTTAGTCGAAGAATAGAAAGTAAACTCCGGCCGATCGATTTGAAAGAGGAAGTGCGACAGCTTGAAAACCTGCTGAGAAGAACCATACCCAGAATGATCGATATTGAATTACTTTTGGAGAGTGGGCAAAATGTCATAAATTCTGACCCATCCCAGATTGAGCAGATTATAATGAATCTCGGTATCAACGCCCGGGATGCCATGCCCCATGGCGGCAAACTGACTATTGAAACTGAAAACGTGGTACTGGATGGAGCGTATTGCAACACACATCTGGGAGCGGTTCCGGGAAACTATGTCATGCTGAGCATATCGGACAACGGTACCGGAATGGATAGAGATACTTTGGAACATATCTTTGAGCCTTTCTATACCACCAAAGATCCGGGCAAAGGCACCGGCCTTGGGCTGGCTATTATCTATGGGATCGTGAAGGACCATGGGGGCTATATTGTGTGCGACAGTGAACTTGGGAAAGGCACTATTTTCAGAATCTACTTTCCCGTGCTTGAGCAGGATCGCATCGGACATTTAGAGCATCAAAAAAATGCTGAGATTAGAGGCGGCGGTGAAACGATTCTGCTGGTTGATGATGATAAATCTATCCGTGAGCTTGCCGAAGAGATGCTCCGCAGGTTCGGATATACTGTCATCGCGGCAGCCGATGGAGAAAAGGCGCTTGAGATCTATCGAGAGAAGCAAGAGTATATCTCACTGGTCGTTCTGGATTTAATCATGCCGGGAATGGGAGGTCATAAATGTCTCGAAGAGATCCTAAGAGTGGATCCTTCACAAAAAGTAATTATTGCCAGTGGATATTCCGTCGGCGGTTCGACGAACGAGGCCTTAAAAAGCGGCGCGAAGAGCTACCTGAAGAAACCTTATGAGATCGGTCCGATGCTGAAAGCGATTCGTCAAGTTTTGGATCAGGCATGAATGAGAGAGTACTACCTGAATTTTTTATAGCTAACTTGGTATCTTATCGCTAAAAAAGGCCTTCTAAGACCTAAAAACGCCCTTGTATTTAAGCTTATGCCTTTTTTGGCGGCAATCTACCCTGGTCCGACCCAAGTTTGCAACAAAGACGGGATGCTAATATGGCGTCCAATCATCGACTCGATCCGGGCCTCCATACCCGCACACTCCCATTCGAGGGGAATTGACCACATTGAGCATCATTTCCTTACCGCACTCGTGCGAATTCAGGCATTTATCACAGACAAATTCCTCGCACTCCTGGCATGTGCTGGTGGCTGGCTTGCCGCAGTGATCGCAGGCAAAGATGTAAGGATTGTTGCGGGCCAATATGCGAATCTTATTTTTCCCCAAATGCCTTCGCTTTTATGTTCCATTTCAGGCCTCCCTGCTAATCTTGCAGCCAAATTTTCACCAATTGCATTCGTGCAGAAGGTGCCATATTTGAAGTGATTACTGCAACCCTCCCAATTTCAAAAGCGCCAACGGTAGAGGTTCAGTCGGCAGACCCTGGATATTCCCCTTGACTTTGGACCGAGTCAGGATTCGTCCATTCGGATATACGGTGATCTGCTTAATCTGTTTGGGGCGGAGTTGTCGATACCATTTTATCTCAACCGGCCATAACCGGTTTTCACTGACATAGGCCACATCGACTTCTCCCTTTGATTTTATATAAAACGTTGGATACTTTCTTCTGTAGTGCGTCGCCACACAGGCCTCGGTTAACTTCGAAGACCATTGCCGATCAGCCAAAACCGGCTTAAGCTGCCGGGCGAAGGGATCACCAACCGGATTTAACCAAAAATTTAGGGCATGAAAAATAAATGGATCCGTAAAAACGACCTTCTTGGCCTTTTTAGGAGCCGCTGAAAGCTTGTCTTCCCGGATGGCCGGCTGAATATAGACGGCATCCATGGAAGCTAGCAGTTCAATGTAATCTGCTACGATTTTGGGATGGTCAATAGAAAGATCGCCGGCCAGGGCCTTCCAGGTGAGTTGGCTGCCGTAGCGGTTTATAATGGCACCCAATATTTCTATCACACAGAATCAAATTTTTATTTATTATATAATGACTAAATTTATTCATTGTAAATTATACATATGTAGTAAAAATATCAACTTTTAATTTCTCATGAATCGGATAGTCTCAGACGGTGACGACAGATTTCATATGCCGCTAGCGCCAATTTCTGGCGCGGGTTACCGCGTCGTCAAAGCGTGCTTTGAGGTGGGTTAAATCTTTACGCGGATGGATGATTGTTCTGGGTTTCCCGGCTGGCGCTAAATCGGAAAGATTTTTCACTATCCCGCTGCCGATTAAGGCAAAGCGGGCGGTGCCGTAGGCCGTGATATCCGGTGACACCGGCACGACAATTTTGCACTGGGCAATATCCGCCAGAAATTGACAGAAATAGGTATTATTGATCAGGCCGCCGTCCACGGAAAGGCCGGCCTGTTTGCCGGTCAGGTGGAATATCGCATCCAACAGCTGGGCGGTGCGAAGCGCGATTCCCTCCAAGACTGCCTGGCACAGGTCTTCTCTGGTTGTCTCGAGGCTCATCCCCAACCATAGGCCCGCCGCCGACCGGTCCCAATAAGGGCATGCCAGGCCGGACAATGCCGGCACAAAGACGAGCCCCCTCAACATAGCGCACGGCTTATTGAAGTGATCGATGTCCCCAAATTCCGCGAAAAGACCGAGATATTTGGCCCAGTTTACGGCTGATCCGGCGTTATACACGCCGGCATCGACGGCATAAACCGGTTTCCGGTCAGCCAGCTGCCAGGCGACCGTTGATAAAATACCCCGGCCATGATCACGCTGCACCTGCTCACCGACATTGGCGAGGGCAAAAACCCCCGTTCCGAAGGTCGCCTTAATCTGACCGGATGCAAAGCAGCCGTGACCCAGCAGGGCCGCCTGCTGATCCACGACAGTTGCGGTTAGCGGTATCTCGCGTCCCTTTGATTTCCAAACACCAAAATGGGCTGCGGTGGGTCTGATTTCCGGCAGGATTTCCAGCGGAATTTCGAAAATCTCACACAAATCCGGATCCCAGTCACATGTTTTGAGGTTCATCAGGCTGGTGCGCGATGCCGTCGTCACATCCGTGGCATATTCGCCGGTCAACCGGTGGATAAAAAAGCTGTCGGATGTACCCAGTTTCAGCTGTCCTTTTTTGAGCAGCTTGGCGGCCTGGGGAACATTCTTTAAGATCCAGCGCAGCTTTGAGGCCGAAAAATAAGGGTCCAGCGGCAACCCGGCCCGCTCAAGGGTCAGGTGTTCGGCGCCTTGGGCTTTAAGCGCTTCGGTAAATTCGGTTGTTCGTTGGTCCTGCCAGACAATGGCATTGTAAACCGGCAGTCCGCTGGCGCCGTCCCAGGCAATTACGGTTTCACCCTGGTTGTCGATACCGATGGCGTCGACGTCGATAGCAGCTTCGATGGATTTTTGAACGTTGGATAGCAGGGTTTGCGGATCATGTTCCACCCAACCGGGTTGGGGATAAACTTGAGGGTGTTCCACCGAACGGCAGAAAGCAAAATGCCCGTCGGTGTCCAGCGTGTAGGTCTTGGTGGCAGTCGTACCCTGGTCAATGGCGAGGACGCGTTTCATATTCGCTTACTCGCCCCTGTATCCCAGCCTGACCAGTCCCAGTCGGATGAGAAAAAAGAGAATGATCAGGATAACAAAAACCAAACCGTTGATAATCGCCGCTAAGGAGTAAAGTTCGGGTTCAATACCATGCCGCAAAGTGCCCCAGGCTATCGTCGGTAGGGTCGGGATGGCCCCAATGTTATAGAATGTGATATCGAGATTGTTAAAGGCCAAAATAAAACTTACCAGAAAGGCTCCCAAAATCGACGGCCAAATGGTCGGCAGCGTAATTTCCCAGAAGCAGCGCACCGGACGGGCACCGAATACCATGGCGGCTTCATCCATACGCCAATCGTAACGGGTGAGTTGCGCCAATATAACCAGAAAAGCAAACGACAGCGCCTGGGTGGTGTTGGCCAGCACGGCCGAAGAGAGAGTGCCCGCCAAACCCAATATGTTGCGGTGGAACATCAGCGATGAAATTCCGATCAGGATACCGGCGACAAATAACGGAGACAGGTAAAGTACGGCAAACAGGCCCCGCAAGCGGGACGGATATTTTAAAAGCCCGATGGCGGCTGAAGCTGCGAATATGCACGCCAGCGCGCCCGTCCCTGCCCCAATCAAACAACTGTTGAGCACCCCCACATGAAAGTCGCTCATAATCCACAAGCGCTCATACCATGCCCAAGTGAACTCCGGCGGAAACGGCCAGACGGTATTATTCACGAAAGAAACGTAGATAATGAAAAAAATTGGAAAATAAAGAAATATATACAGAAAAAGGAGCAAACTCGTTTGGGTTGCCACAACTGCCCGTTCTCTGGGGCCGACCGCCGTCATATCAAAATTCCTCCCCGGTATAACCGCTTCGCTGTAAGTTTATGGTGCGCCAGACGATCACAATAAATATCAGGCATATGACAAATAATACGACGCCCATGGCCGAGCCTAACGCCCAGGTGCCGGTGGCCCCGAACTGATGCTCGAGAATATTGCCGTAAAGCGCTCCGTTGACACCACCGAGAAAACGAGGCGTTACAAAAGCAGCAAAAGTCGGGACGAACACCAACACAATGCCGATGGCGGTTCCGATCCAGTTCAGGGGCCAGGTTACTTCCACAAAAGCCCGCCAGGGCTTAGCCCCGTTGACATAGGCCACCTCCAAAAGTTGAAAATTGAAATTGAGCAGCGAAAGATAGATGGCCAGCACCATAAACGGAATCCATAGATATACCAATCCGATAGCGGATGCGACATTGGAATACATCAGGATTTGGATCGGCTCAAAGCCGAAGGTCTGAAGCGCCATGTTTAACAGCCCGATGGGGCCTAATATCTGCTGAATCGCGGTCACCCGCAAAATGATGCCGGTAAAAAAAGGTGCGGCGGTCAACAGCACTAGAATCAAACGATAGCGTCCGCCGCGCTTGGCAATTAAATAAGCAACCGGATAGGCATAGATCAGACATACCAGAGATACGGATACCGCCATGACCAGTGAACGCCAGATAAATGTTAAGTAGGTCTTTTCGCCCAGAATGGTTATATAATTTTCAATGTTCCAATCGGCAATCAGTTCGTAGCTTTCGGTTCGCCAGAAACTGTAGACCAAGATGGAGATCAGGGGCAGAACTAAAAAAATGAGCAAAAAAAGGGCGCCCGGGAAGGTCAGCAGCGCAAAGCGAAAATTATTATTCTGGCGCCATTTCCGGAAGGACGTCATTTTTGATTTTCCTCCGCCAGGAAAGCATCGCCGGCTTGCGGAAGCCAGGACACCTCAACGGCATGCCTGATTTTGAGTGATTCCGCCTCGACCGCGGCGCTGCCCACCAACTCTTCACCGTTGTTGAATACGACAAAGTAATCTGAATGCTGCCCTTTGAAGATGACATCCCTCAGGGTGCCTTCAATCCGGTTTTCGCCCCGGACGGGATCGGTGGCCCGCGGCGGCTGTATCAGGATTTTTTCATGTTTCAAGTAATAATCAATCTCGTCGCCGGGCTTGGCGTCGGAAAGTGTCGGAATTTGCACATCAACCCCCTTCCAATCCAGGATGGCGATATTGTCCGCCGCCGTTTTTACCTTCCCCCAGATATGGTTGGGTGACCCCAGAAAAGATGCGACAAAACGGGTATTCGGATTGTTGTAAAGGTCAAGTTTGGCGCCGACCTGTTCAAACTTGCCATTGTGCATCACTGCCATGCGGGAGCTCAGCGTCAAGGCTTCCTCCTGATTGTGGGTGACATAGATGAATGGTATATCCAGTTCGGCCTGGAATCGCCGCATCTCCACTTCCATCTCTTTGCGCAGCTCCAGGTCCAGGTTGGCCAGGGGTTCATCCAGCAGCAGGATATCGGGTCTTGCGACCAATCCCCGGGCCAGCGCGACGCGCTGTTTTTGCCCGCCCGACAGCTGATGGGGGTATCGATTCTCAAATCCTGCCATCCTGACCAGCGCCAGTACCCAATCGAGTTGTTCCTTTTGTCGGCTCGCCGGTAATTTCTGCATCTTGAGGGGAAAGGTAATATTTTCGGCAACGATTTTATGGGGAAAGAGCAGAAAATCCTGAAATACCATGCCGATACCACGGGCATAGGGGGGAAGCCGGGTGACGTCGCGGCCGCCGATGTGAACCGTACCGTTGCCCGGTGTTTCCAGTCCGGCAATAATTCTCAGCAGCGTCGTTTTGCCGGACCCGCTCGGACCGAGAAGTGAGAAAAATTCGCCTTGACCGACATCAAGACTGATTTTGTCGACTGCGTGAACTTGGTCGAACGTCTTTTCAACTTGTTCCAGTTTTAAAGCAGGTTCAGTCATGGAAGTTTTCCAATCGGTTCCAGGTTCAGGGTTCAAGGTTCAAAGGTTACAACCAAGGGACACCGCCGGCCATATTGATCAAGATCCGGAATACCTGACAGCCCCATTGGGTGGAACGGCTCTTTAAACACGATGAAGGCAGTATCCCTTGGATCAAATCTGTTTGCGGCTTTTCAACCCTGAACGTTGAACCCTGAACCGCTCAACCTAGGTATAATTAAAACAGCAATGGATCACGAAGCCTCGACATCCGACCAGATGCGCTCCCATTTTTCCGGAGACGAGGGTGCGTCAAATTGATACAAGCCCTTGATAGCATCCGTGTCGTTCAGAAAGAGGGTGTCGACGTAACGCTTCGGGATCATTTTGCGCACGTCGACTGTAGGCGCCCAGCCGATCTCTTCGGCTACGACCACCATGTTTTCGGGTTTCAACCGGAAGTTGATCCACTTAAGGGCCAGCTCCATTTTCTCGCTGTCCTGGACACCGGAAGTCACACACCAGGTGTCCACCCACCCCAAACCGCCTTCTTTGGGATGGAGTAAATGCTTCATGCGCAGTTTGGACTTGCCGTCGAGGTAGTCGAAGTGGATCAGGCGGTAAACGCCGGACCACTCAGGCGCAGCCCAAACGGCCTGGGCGCGCAGCAGTCGTTCCAGCGTGGCCTCGTCGTTCCAGCGGGTCAGCAGGTATTTTTTCTGATCGATGAGGAGTTTTTTGCATTCCTCGAGCTCATTGTCATAGAGCACGTATGGATTGAAGGGTTTGCCGTCCGGACGCGGTTTATCCTTTGTTCCCATGCGGTAGCAAACCAGAATGCCGGTTAAGGCGATATTTTCCTCGAAGCGGGAGCTGACACAAAGGTGCCCTTTATATTTCGGATTGTACAGGAGGTAAATCGAATCGGAGTCTTCTTCAGCCACCTTATCCATATTGATGGTAATGCCGTAGCCGCCCCAGCAGTTGGGTGCCGCGATCATGTTGGCGCCGTCCTCCTCTTTGAGCAGCATGTAATTGGGCGGCAAAAAAACCGGGAACACATATTGCATGTTTGAGAGCATACCGTAATCAACCGGTTGGGTGAGCCCCTGTTTGGCATACAGCCGGGGCCAGAAACCATCGGCCATAACCAGATCGAAGTCCTTCACGCCGCCGCCGCGCAGCTTGTTGTAAGCCTCCGAGTTCCCGTCGAAAAAACCGGCGCTGACCTTGCAATTATACTCCTTTTCGAATTGGGCGGTCAGCTTCTTGACATTATAATGTTCCCACCCCAGCCAGCGCAGCTCTAGCTTGGCCGCTTTCGAAGTTCGAACGAATGGTCCCATGCTGGCTGCCGTAAAGGCAACCGCAGCGCCCGTCGTACTTTTTTTAAGAAATGACCGTCGCGTCAGCGGCTGCGCTAAGGCTTTCTCCAACTTCCCTTTTTTTACTTCGATGTTTTTAATCATTTTTCACCCTCCTTTTTTAAGGTAAGCAGTTTTTCCACCATCTCGGCAAATCCATACCCGCCTTCCTTGCGGGTAATCCAGGCTGGATTGCAGGTCATTCGGCCCTCAAACTGAAGGACATTGGCCACGCCGACGGAGTGCGGAAAGTAGGCAAACATCGGCGCGTCATTGGGGGAGTCTCCGATGTAAATGACGTCCTGCTTGACGGCTTCCAGATTCTCACGATAAACTTCTTCAAATAAAAAGCGGGACATCGTCAGTTTATCATACTCACCAAACCAGCCGTTGACGTGGATCGAGCTGACTTTAGCCACGGCACCGGCCTGTTCAAATATACTGACGATCTGATCGACCGCTTCGGTGGGCAAGGCCGTGATGTCTTCACAATAGTCTATCGCCAGATCCGCTTCACGGTAGGGTTGATCCGCCGAAACGCCGGCGCCCGGTATTTTTGAAAGGATTTCCAGTTTTAAATCTTCTAATTTCTGGCGATCAGACCGGCGCTCGTTTTCCGGCTTAAAATAGCGACGCAGCATTTTGCGCGCCGACTCGTCGTACCGGAAATAAAAGGCGCCGTTTTCGCCCACCAGACCGTCCACCGGCCACATCCGGGCAATGTGATCACACCAACCGGCAGGTCTTCCGGTGATCGGAATGCTGCGGACCTGCGCTTCTTGCAGTCGTTCCATGGCGACAAAAACAGCGGCGGGCAAGCGGCCGTTTACGGTAAGGGTATCGTCGATGTCGGTCAAGATGTAGCGAATTTGCCTGCCGAGTTCAGAAGGGAATTGTTCAAATGGCTTCATCTTTACCGCCTCACACTTAACGGTTAGCAACAGAACGATATTTTCGAATCGCCGGCGGTTGGCCGGGCAATCCAAAAATCCCAAATTCAGGAGATTGAGGATTGCGGAGTTGGAATACATAGATCTCTATAAGGAAAAGAAATAAAATACAACCCAAAAACTGCTGAAAATTATAAGAAGGCTGAACGGCGATTACATTGGCTGGGGACAAGTTGTATTGAACTAACTCTCGAACTCTTTACAGCATGTCGGTGCACGGTATCTGTAAATAGGTAACCACCCCGATCGCAGATAAAATCAAACTCCGGCCGCTTCCTTGGGTGGCGTGGGAAAGATGTTCAGTATTTTACATTGGGCCAAGCGGCGGTGGATGCGAAAGCCCATTTTCTGATGCAGCCCGAGGGAGGCCTCCCAGTTGCTGTAGATGCCTGAAATTATCCGGCGGCAGCCCCGGTCACGCAGGGCCTCCATTAAAGATCCCAACAGATAAGAGGCGATGCCCTTCCGCGCGTAAGCCGGGTGCACAAAAATATAGACGAGATAAGACCAGCCGGGGTCAAGTTTCAGCGTGTACCAGAGAGCCAGCTTAAAATCCCTGAAAGTGACCCAGGCAAAGGCGCATATCCCGGTATCATCTTCCAGCAGGAGGCAACGATCCCCCTTGCGCAGGGATTGCTCCATGAATTCGGTTTCTTTCACGAATCCTTCCAGGGCATTGATGGCAAACAGATCTTCCTTGCGGGCCCAGCGCATGTGAAGATCGGCCGGTTCCTGGCCGGGACGGATCGTCTCGTCCAGGTCCCGGATCAATTCGAGCCACTCCTCGCAGGTCTGCATACCCTGTGCGATCCGCCGTATGGAATCTCTGAATGGAGACATAGTTTGAATGTCGAATGTCGAATGTCGAATGATGGTATTCTGTCTATTTAAGAACGATGGAATTCCAAAATTATAGTCCCGCTATTCAGCAGGATTATTTTGAATTTTAGTTTATTTATAACATTAATCGAGAAACTTAATCGGATATGTCTGTGCTGCAATATCTCTCAACTCTTTAGATAATCCAAAAGCCGCGCCGAGCGTTCTTTAAGGCGCTCCATTAGGGTGGGGTGCGGATCTGTTGTGTCAGCTGCCACAGGAGCGCTGAGGCGCTTCCAGTATCTGCCGTGATTGCGCCGGACCCGCCAGAGCAGATAGGCCAGTATTTTGGCGTCAACCCCGGCGGTGATATTTTCGATATCGGTTACCTGCAATCCGGCCATTTCCCGCAGGACCGCTTTGACCGAATCCCTGAGCCCATCAAGATCATAGCCGCCCTCAAGGGTCATGACCACCTTGCCCCCGCAGCAGCGATCGGCGGTGGTGAGGATAGAGCGGGTCAGCCCGGCAAAGCCCCGGGATGTCACCCGCATGCCGCCCAGGGGGTCGTTCAGGTGGATGTCGAAACCGGCACTGACCAGAACCAGCTCCGGCGCGAACTCAAGGGCGATGGGCCGCAGGATTTTTTCAAAGATGCTGACGTATTCTGCGTCGCCGCAGCCGGCCCGCAGCGGGATATTGACGGTTCGTCCTTTGCCTCGACCTTTGCCGGTTTCGCTGAACCTGCCGCTGCCGGGATAGGAAGCCGACTGGTGAATCGAAAAAAACAGCACCGACGGGTCGTCCTCAAAGCAGTGCTGGGTGCCGTTGCCGTGATGAAGATCCCAGTCCACCACCAGGATGCGGCCAAGACCCAGACGGCTTTGAGCGAATCGAACCCCGACGGCAACATTGTTGTAAAGACAAAACCCCGTGGCTTTTGACCGCTCGGCGTGATGCCCGGGCGGCCGCACCAGGGCCATGGCATTGTCCAGTTTCCCGGCATGGACCAGCTCGATCGCCCGGCAAAGTCCTCCGGCGGCCAGCAGGGCCGTTTCATGTGAAAATGGCGAAACCTGGGTGTCCGAATCCAGGTATGTGCCGGCCCTTCCCTGGGTGTCTTCCAGGCGTTGGATGTGTTTGGGGGAATGGACCTGCAGCAGCTCTTCTTTTTCAGCGGGCCGGGGCGGGATGTCCTGAAAAGTTCCGCGCATCTCAGGCTCCTGCAACATGCTGTAGAGCACCGTCACCCGCTCGGAACATTCCGGGTTTAATGGATCCGTGCAGTGATCTGCATACCGTGGGTCCTGGACGATTCCGGTTCGTTTGGCCGCGCTCATTTTTACATTGTCTCAGCAATATCTTAATAGGCTCCGCATTCGCTTCTTTGAGAAAAAAGCAAAATCCGTCAGCTGGAATACGGATCACCGAATGATGGGAGCTGTTCCTGAATTAACAAGAATGCTCATTTATTGGTAAATTGCAACCCCAAGCATTTTTCGTTCTCATATCAATCCTTCCCGGAAACATGTTAGTGAAAAAGTTCACCGGTCAGTTTTTGCAATAGACGTGACAGGGCATTTGAAAATCCAAAATACATACAAATCCAAATAGCTATCTTTTGTCGGGAGGGTGCAAGGATCGACAGGATAACTTAAAAATGTCAGAGTTCCATCCACAAGGTGTCAGCATACTGACAAACGGGGAAAATGGGTCACGGCTTGAAAATAGAAAAGCTGCCTTGGGGGACATCCCAATAAGGGTTTAAAGTTTGCCCTGCAGGTATTCCATCGGCGGTCATTGGCCCAGCAACTTTCCGGGATTCCGACATATCATCTGTCGGATCTCCGATTCGCTGAAACCGAGTGCGGCAAGCTTTTCCAGGTAAATCAGGAAACTTCTGATCGGATTGCCGTTGGCCGGCTGTCCAAAGTCAGAAGACAGGATGACATGCTCGACATCCGTCTGCCGGATTGAATCCCGCATACTTTCAAGTGATATCCTGCCCGGACAGGACGGTGTCGCGGCAAAAAAGCTGTGTTCGATCAGCGCACCCAGTTCAATCGCTTCTTTCTGCTGATCGACGGTAAAAGCCGGTACCGACTCGGAAGCGTGGGTTACCAACATCCGTTTAACTGCCAATTTTTTGGCCTGGCGCAAAAGTATCAGGGATTCTTTGGCCGATATATGACCGGTTGCCAAAACGGCATTGTGGTCCGCAATCAATTTTAAGATGTCCATAACTTCAGGCTTCAAGGCATTTTCTTCATCGATGATGA
>Ga0210064_1000006_pt1 | contig 87085 bp, 72 predicted proteins | sample Muzzi_CordC_D2_FD_185531 | JGI IMG/M metagenome (GOLD analysis project Ga0210064, IMG submission 185531) | Wetland microbial communities from San Francisco Bay, California, USA, that impact long-term carbon sequestration - Muzzi_CordC_D2 (SPAdes) | ecosystem: Environmental > Aquatic > Marine >... | reverse complement strand
ATATTGTCCGAAACGGAGATGACATGTCCCGTATTCGGGAATACATCAGGAAAAATCCGGCCCAATGGGCCACAGACAAAGACAATCCTTCATTTGAAGATAAAGATTCTTGTCCTTGACTACAGATTTCTCCAACGTATCTGACAAAAATTGAGCCGCTGGAAAGTACAGATACTGTAAACTAATCTGCACCTTGGAAGACGCTTAAAAAGCTATGATATCAAATTGTCAATCGAAGTCTCAATTTACCTTCAAATTCTGTCAACTCAAGTATAGGTCAGGGCTGTTAATTTGTATCCGAAAAATTGTGACCAAAATTGTGTCCAATTTCGATGATACTGAATGATAACAGGTGATGTTTTGTGACATCCGAACCAAATGGGTGCGTGGAAGAAAAGCTAATTATGTTATCATTTTATATCACTGGTTGTCATCAATAACCATTTGATATCATATCGATATAGTGGGTTCAACTCCCGCCGCCTCCACCTTTTAGAAAATTGAAAACTTTCCCTTTTTGATAAATGTCGGTGAAAGTTGTTGTGTGACAAATGTGTGACAGACACCCTATAAACTCGTGTCAATAAAGGCTTCATGCCGGTTCAAGTCCGGCCTTCGGCATTATAAGTTTAAGGTCAGCTGTTCAGCGGCTTGCCTTCTCTTTTAATGGCGCTCAACGAAGGAAAAGGGTCTGGTCTACACTCTTGACAAATGATTCAATTCATTCAAGAGTGTGGACCTGTCCCTGCTTTTCCCCTGTTGGATTTTTTTAATTGGCAGAAAATCTCCTGTTATCCGACGGCTTTGCTTTGGGCGAGCCGCTGCTCCATGAGTTCTCTACATCGTAACGATTTTTCATAATCGCTGACATCCTGGTGTAAGGTAGTTTTTAGTTTTGACGTTAATTCCAAATCACTCATGACATCTTGAACCCACACCAATAGCGCCTCAAAATCTATGCGCGGATGGGGCGCGCTAAGAAAATTGACGACTTCCTCAAAGCTATACAATTTCACCGGTCTTGCGCCGCCGCGTTCGCTGAGTTGATACCCCGTGATGTGTTTCCTATAATCGACTTCGGTTAAAATCCTTGAGGCCAATGTTTTATTCGGCTTCGCTAATTTTGTCATCTTTAACTCCTGCCTAGTCGGTTATTTTGGAATAATTCGGTTGCCACATGCTCTAACCCGATTGATGATAGTTTGGGCTTTGTGGGCCATCCGGTCTGAGGATCCCATCCCTCAAAGACATAATATTTAGTCTTCCATTCTTCAAAATTACTTTTGTCTAAATGGCGATTGTTTACTCGGATGTAAGACCATTTACCATTTTCTTTGCCGGGTAGATAATAGGGGGGGCCACTTTGGCTGCCAAAGCCACCGAAGGGGACAGTATAGATGTAATTTGAGAAATGGACAATATCCCGATGTCGACCTTGAAGCGTCCAAATCGCATTATCAAGGTTCCAAATTTTTTCACCGATGCCAATTCCGTCAACGAAATTATAGTTATTACCGGTAACGGCATTAAAGAATTTGGGTTCACCCTCGCCAGATATTCCAAGGCCGTTTTTCGCTTTTGAATTGATAAATTCAGGCCATCTTAAATCACAATATTGGATTGATTGTTTCCAAAAGCGTGTATAGTGCCTATGCCAGGCAACCAGTTTAGCGATATGATCGGAGTAAATATTAGGGGTGCTGAAGTCCAACATAAGCGGATCACCTTCCAAAGGGAGCAATTTGCTTGCAATCGCATTAACAGCCCATTCCGGGTCAGGCTGCGGATTCGGGACACCCATCCACTTTTGGAAACTAGGCCACCAAAATAAGAAGTTGAAATCGTGCTCATTGATGTCGCGATCACCCAGAATAGATCCATATCCCCACTCCACTTCTGCTCTAGGATCGTAGCCATGATCCGGCAAACCCCAATAGGAATAATTAAGCGTACCGGTGTTTAAATCCTCTTCAAGCCGGCCCCATCTTTTTGCGGCTCGATAAAAACCTTCTGCAAAATCATCGCCAATGCCTTCACGATAAGCTATTGCACGCGTATATTTTTCAGCAAATTCGATTTCCCCTAATTGACTAAAATCAAGGTCGCAAGCAATTGATTTGCCTGGGCCCAGTACACCCATTTTATTCAAATCTCTAATATAATCCAGACCATTTTTTGCTTCAAAGGCGTTAATGCCATATTGTTGCAGTAAGTCAGTTGCAATACGTGCGGCATGGCTCTGTCGCCCATGCTTCATTTTATCATAATTGCTATAAAAAGCTGTTTCCAAACACGAAGATTCATTACCCAATCCTGAGGCCGACCTTTCGCGGCAACCTGCGTGACAACCCACGCAGGCTTGTGGGCGGGCATCTTGGGAGCGCGACCAAAATATTATTTGCGGGTTTGCAGGACCAAAGAAGGATCCGCGAGACTTATTTGATTCTTTGAGATCCATGGCGTACTGATTTTGAGCCCACAGACGTGCTTCTATCAGCGCATTGGGATCAGCAACGGGTATACTTTGATCACCGATAACTGAAATCGCCTTTAAATTCTTTGACCCCCAAACTCCCCCGAAGCCTCCTTGACCGCACGCATTACCGGCATCATGAATTATGCACCCCAGGCGGCCCAAATTTTCGCCGGCCTGGCCGATCGCAAGGACAGCCGGGCGTTGGGTGGTAACTATTTTTGCCTGCTTGCCATTTATGGTACGCCAATCCTGTTTTTCACCTGAACCACAAACCTCACGCCATATTTGTTGTTGGGTTTTCCAGGTATCGACCCCCCATAGGCTTTTGGCATCCTTGATCGTTACTTTTTCATTGCGAATATCAATCCAAACCGGTTTATCGGCTCGGCCTTCAATCACAATTCCATCCCAACCGGCGAACTTTAGCATGGCGCCAAAACGCCCGCCAATATTGCTACGTGTAAACCACTCAATCGGTGAGGATTGTACCCCAATACCCTGGATTTCTAAGCGGCCTGAGGCTCCGGGCGCTAACGTGCCTGAAAGGGGTGACGTCATAAGCGTCACAACATTATGCGGATCAAAACCGCTAATGGCCTTATTTTTTAAAAGGTCCCAAAAAATCGCCGATCCCATGCCATGGCCACCGCCCCAGTGCTTATAGGCTTTGGTTTCAATAATTGATACTTTGCGGTCAGTTAAATCCAGGCGTAAAATCTTTTCCATATATCCGTTCATTTTTGCCCCTCCTTGTTGAGGTAAAAAAACGGTTTAATTAAATATTATTTTGTGGAGTACTTCATTGTCGTAGCCCATTCCGTTCCCCTAAGATTTACCTGGTACCCGGCGGTGCCTTCCTGAACAGGGATATCAGACGTAAATTGAATTGCCTTCATTGGACAAACTTCCACGCAAACCTGTTTTCCATTGGGGCCGCCTTTTTGTTGCCAAAACGGTGTTTCAGCGCAAAGATCACATTTTTGGGCCAGGGCTTCTTCCCTGCTCCATACTATTCGACTGGGAGCGTACGGGCATGCTTCAATACAAGCCCGGCAGCCATTACATTTTTCTTTATCGATACGCCTGACGTTACCGTTGGCTGTATCGACAAATAACGCCTCTTCAGGGCAGGCTTGAACACAAGCCGGTTCCACGCATTGACGACATTGGGCTATCGTGAGATCATCAGGAAATTTTTCAAATGGGTTTTGAATAACTTGAATTCGTGCCAATGATAGATTCTCAGACCCTTCGTGGGCTAAAGAGCAAGCTAACATGCAGGTGATGCAACCTTGACACTTTTTCGTATCAACGAGAAGATAGCCGCCGGCAACCGGTATCGCGGCAATGGCATCGCCTATCCGAATTATTTGTGCAATGGCGCTGCAGGCACCTGCGTTTAATGCGATTTGCCCTGATTTTTTTAAAAAGGATCGACGGGTTAGACCGTGGGGTGAGTCTTGGGATCGGGACATTTAAAGCCTCCTTTCATATGATAATGAATATGACATGAAGGTAGCGATTAAGATGTCAATCAAGAAAAGATAAGATATTACTTTTACGGAGCGTATCAGGCGAAAACGGCTACTTGTGCACCGGCTTCAGTTGCAGTCCAACGTTTTGAGGTTTCCATTAAACGCAAACTATAATCATCCAGATAATGAAAGTCGGCATTATTGTCAACATTAATTGCACCGGGGATGCAATTTCAGGTCGCTTTGAGCATAGCTCACCGCTTTGCCTGCAGCCGGATCTTTTTAAAGGTAGGTTTTAATCGGATAATCCTCTGGAATTATGTGAGTTATAGCCATAATATCTTAAATATTAAATCCCGGCGTAAAGAGATAATCTTGACAGCAAAACCCGCACTGATTATTCAGTTAGGTATTGATTGTGTTAATTGCTGCTTCAATATGTCGGGTTGGTGCTGAAACCGATACACAATCCAATAGTTTAGCCTATTCCGCTTCTACAAAGGGGCTTCCTATCAATTGAAAGTGGCTTTTCCCGCTTTAATGTCCCATGCTGCCGGCCTTATCTCAGGACCATGTAGTTTTTGAATTCAATACTGATAAGCGCCAACGCGAAGCACGGATAGTCTTTTTAAACGCTGTGTTCTCTCGAAAATCGTCTCTCTCCAGGAGGAATGGGATACCATGTCGCCGAGCATCAGAAAGTGCAGCGTGCTCGTGGTCGGAGCAGGTCCCGCGGGTTTGTTCCTCGCCGGCGAGCTTAATCGTCAGGGAGTCGATTGCCGGCTCATCGATAGATCGGGTGGTCCTTGCGGGAATGCGCGCGCCACCGCAATCCAACCGCGCACCTTGGAGATTCTGGAGCAAGTCGGACTGGCCAATGAATTTTTGGGCTGGGGCGTTCCAATCCGAGGGGTGAGAATGTACGCAGAGGGCAATCGACTGATCAGTGAACAGAGCATGACTGGCATCGAAAGTCCGTTTCCCTTCAAGCTGTCACTGCCCCAGAGTCGCACCGAACGGTTACTGATCGACCAACTGGAACGTTACGGCCAGGCTGTCGAACGGAACCTGGAACTCGTCTCATTCGAGCAGGACGCAAACGGCGTCCGTTGCGCATTGCGTTCGACCGGCGGTGTCGAGACCACCGTGGACGCCGATTACCTGATCGGGTGCGACGGCAGCCACAGCACCGTTCGCCACCGACTGGGCATGCACCTTGAGGGAATCGACGATCCGGCAGTTTTTGCAGTTGCTGATGTGCGAATTGACGGTCCCCTCTCAAGGGATGAGATCACGCTTTACTGCTCGCCTGCGACTGGAATGCTCTTTGGGCCGCTTCCGGAAGATCGTTTCATCTTTTTCTGCGATCTCCCCGAAGGGCAATCGCCGCCCCCTCCCGGCAGCCGACCGACCGTCGAAGAGCTGCAGATTTACCTGGATCAGGCAGGCCCAGGAGACCTGAGGATGCACGATCCGACCTGGTTGGCGTACTTTCACTGTCACATGCGGCTCGCCCCTCACTACCAAACCGGCCGCGTCTTTCTTGCAGGAGACGCCGCTCACGTGCAAAGCCCGGCGGCCGGACAGGGCCTGAACACCGGCATCCAAGACGGTTTTAACCTGGTCTGGAAACTGGCCCTGGTCCTGCGGGGCGCCGCGCCCCCCTCGATGCTGGACAGCTACCACGCCGAACGGCACCACATTGGCAAGGAAATGCTCGAGCTGACCGATCAGGTGCACCGCAGGCTGTATGACCACAATCCCGCGCTCACCGAACGGGTGGGAAAGTGGGCCGCGTCCGTGCTGGCGCATTATCATATGATGCACCTTCCCCTGCGAACCACGGACGAGACCCGCATCAGCTATCACCGTAGCTTCATCGTGCGGGAGCATCAGCCCCAACAAGGAGGCAGCGCCTGGGCAGCCGCTCCGCGCGCCGGCGATAGGGCGCCCGACGGGCAATTGCTTTCCTACCCGGAAGATCGATCGATTCGCCTGTTCGAGTTGATCCGAGAGCCCCGGCATCACCTTATTATCTGGGAAGGAACACAGCGTCAGATGGCACGCCATGCTTTGCACGATCTGGCTGCTGCGATCGTGACCAGCTATAGCAATCTGATCAAGCCTCGGGTGATTCTGTACGGTAAAGCCCCCGAATCGGAGGTGGGCGGCTCCTGGCTTGACCCGAACGGTGATTTGCACAGGCGCTATGGCGCGGTCCAACCGTGCCTGTACCTGATCCGGCCGGATGGCTACATCGGCTTCCGCAGCCCCACTGTCGATAGAGAGGCGCTTTTAGGATACCTTGAAGAAATTATAGTCGCATGAAATTAGGGGACAAGTCTACGCTTGACCTTTCAAGATTCTGTTCTCAATATTGGCGAGGCGTTCTGTTGATTTTTTCCTGATCCTTTTACACTGATCAACTGCCGGGAAAACTGATCTACAAATTCAAGTTTCAAAAATATTCTAACGGTAAGGAAGCGTATCTGTGATTATGGCTTTAGTGGGATATGGTAGTCTTTTAGCGGTCGTGAAAACCGGATGGATAAGCTGTCTAGCGGATCATTAAGAACTGTCGTCAGCGTCCATGTAAATATTTCGCAATCTTCAAATCCTGCATCTCAACGCTTGACCATTTGCCTATTTTCACCCAGCCGTCTCGTCTTTCAATCTTTGATCTTCGATCTCTCAGGGCCCTTCGCTCAGGCCCTTTGTAACGTAGACGACGAAGACTCAAAAACCTTCGCCTATCTTTTCCAGACCGCCTATCAGAAAAGCTGCGTTTTAGCCTGTACATTTCGACTTCCCCTTTAAGGTCGGATTCGGCTTTTGAAGAAAGGCTTCCCCGACTACCGTTAATTTACCCGGCATCATCTTCCTGACTTAAGGTAAACAGTCCGGTTGAATAAGATGCACGTGCATCAGAAAAGCCACTGACAGAAATATAATATTACCCTGAAAACATTTCAAGGGGGGAATGAACAATGTCCCTGTTGCCAGATAGACTGTATGCTTTTAGGTTGCCTGAGGAATGGAAGGTACAGGTTACCCCAAAGGCCGGGTAAATTACCGTATTCTAAACGAATACTCTTGCGGTCTTTTTCGCATCACATGCACATATGTGATCCCCCGTCTGCATGATTCAGAGCCTGTGTTTCAAATATAAATATCATTAATGTGGGCCTGAATAGAAAACAAAGTCATTGAGATTGCCACGGAGCTATTGTATAAAGACGTTCAAACGGAAAACACTTGGCATTAGTATGGAACAAAAACGAAACCAGTTTTGGAAAACAAAATCACTGAAGGAGATGACGAGGGCTGAATGGGAATCTCTTTGTGATCACTGCGGACTTTGCTGTTTGCATAGCGTTCAGGATGGCAAAACGGGTAAAATTAAACTGCTTGCAGTTGCATGTCAGTATTTAGATACATCAACCTGTCGTTGCTTGATATACGAAGATAGATCCAAAACCGAACCGGATTGCATGATCCTTTCATCAGAGACCTTCAGACGTATAAAGAAGTTGCCCTATACATGTGCATACCGATCCCTTATCGAAGGCAGAGAATTAGAATGGTGGCACCCATTAATGTCTGGAGATCCCAATAAGGTTCACGAAGCTGGCATTTCCGTGCAAGGCAAGGTGGTAATAGCGGAGCATGTTGATTTAGATGAGTTAAAATACTTCACTACAGGACATACCGCTCAAATCTCTGGCAAGATGAATTGATAGTTCGCGAGCTTTGTTTTTCTTGCGACTTTCTTTCTTTCCTTGCAGCTCATCCTCTTTTCCTTGCTGTAAACGATGAGATGGATCTCTCTCTTATTCAAATGCCCGCTTTAGTCCGACTAGTGCTGGCGCCGAACACTTTTTATGCTATTGACGATTCGAATTCACTTCAATGAGAAAGCGTTTTTTATCCTCCTCACTCAGCCCGGCAATGGTTCCCATGATCTCGGGGTCATTCACTCGTGCCAAAATAAACTCGGGGTCCAAGGCAAAAATGCGCTCAAGTCCATCCAGATAACTCAGTTTAAGAAAATTGCCATCCAACGAAAAACAATAGGCAATGCCGGGGTTATCAATAAAATAGGATCTCAAGAATATGAGCAATTCATTTTCCTTGTTAAAGATTCCCTGATAGTTCACCAAAAACTTCCCGTTGGGGCTTGTCGTGATATTTGGAGCTACGCCTTTGGCATCGGGAAATTCAGCCACAACAGCATCTTTTTTATCGCGTATTGTTTGCGCATAATGGAACCAGACAAATTCGTCCTGACCCCCGGCAACAGGAACCATATAATGCGCTCCGCTAATAGAGATATTATGATGTTTTGAAGGAGTATTGTGTATTTCAATATACGGGAAGGGCTCTGTTTTCCAAAGATGGGTAATGGTGCCCGTTATCTTGCTTTGTTCTGAATCTCGCCAGGTCCGCTTGTAACTTCGGGTAATGAAATACTGATCGTCTTCTGTAAAACCGACATCAAAAATAGCATTCTTTTCACCGCTAATCAGGACGGATCGGGTCTTAAACACATCCGCATTATTGGCATCCCGGCGGTAGGCTTTATTATCGATCAAGGCCGTTTTACTATTGGCCGAACCCAAAAGCGAATAACGGCCGTCCGACGAAATGGCAACATCCTGTATATATCCTGTAAATCCGCCGAATCCTTCCAGTTTTATTTCAATACCATCGGATCTATCGGACTCGTTAGCAGGATCACTAAAGAAATAGAGGCGCGGGAATTCAAGAGTGCCGCCTGCAATAAGAAATTCGGCCCGGTTTGATCGTGCATCTATATTAAAAGCGCTAACAGGGCCACCTAAATAAATGTTCGGCTGAACATTATTGATGATGTCAATTATTTTTGGACTGAATAACGCAAAATCTTCGGCGTTGCCTGGTTCCTCAGTTTTTACTGCTTGGGCAGCCGTTTCATTACCGGGCTGCTGGTAGAAACCATAGCCGCTGTAAAAGACCTTTATAAGTTGCTCGGCAGCCTCTTTGGTGGGCAATTCATTTTCCTTGGCGTAGCGATAGGCATACTCTGCCAATCGCAGCGATTTAGTGGGGTCTTCTGCCAGTTGCGCCTGCGAGCCGGAGATATAATTGGATAATAGCGCTTTTCGAGTTTCAGATTCGGCCACGTTTTTTTGATGGGTAGCATAAATCGACAAAAGGATGGCTGCTACCAGTAGTGTACTCAAGGCAGCAATAGCCGCATTTCGAATGCGCATGGTGCGCTTGTGTTGCCTAACCGCTTCACCAACCATATCTCCTACCGCCATTCCATGTATGGTAGCGGCAAGATGGACCAGTTTATCCTTAAATTCAGGATGGTCCAGGGTAAGTTCTTCTTCGGGAGGATCGCCACGAAAATCTATATACAGGGGGTCATTTTTGAAGGCGCCGGATAGATTTTGAGGCAGGGCCGTGGTCTTCGCCCAGTCAAAATCGGAAGTTTCTTCATCCCAGACCAACTCCCCTTCGGTTATGACCACTAAAAACTGATCGATGGACTTTGTTTTTAGCCAATGGTCCACTTCTTTTTTACACCAGCGCGATTGTGCCGCCGCGGGAGAAGCCAAAAAAATAAAATATTCCGATCCGTCCAAGCCTTCTTCTATTTTGCCCCACAGGTCGGGAGAAGCAGATAGGTCATTCGAATCCCGAAAAATATCCAGAGCCCGGCGCTTGAAAGTTGGTTTGGCGAACTTCTCCAGAGCCGTTTCCAGGCAGGGAGCCAGCTTGGAGTCTTGGTGGTGACTGTAAGATATGAAGGCATTGTATTTCATACTACTAAAATTTTCATAAGCGAATAAGGATTATAAATGACATACTTATAATACGATGCGGGCCGATTTCGAACGATATGCATCTGTTTTGGGCATCATATTGATTGCCGCTTTAGATTTGAAGAATTCATTTTTTTTATACCAAATTTTTCGAATTGATTCCATACCCGATCCCGCCACAGAACCTTTCGAGTCGGCCCTGTTTCCCGTTTATTTTTTTGACAGGTGTGCAATAGGGGTAAATTTATGTGGAAATCAACTAGTTACGTTTAAGCTACACCCGGCGCCAAAATCAGAGTGCGCTTCGCGATGATGTACAAGTCAAATGTTGGAAACCGGTCTCCAACAAGTCCATAACCGACTGAATTTTATTTATTTTAAACTTTCAGCCGATTGACAATGCCGACGTCGTCATTATCTTTTTACAAGCTGTTTCAGCCGGGGGGCAGACAGGAAGCATTTTCGGACGAAACCATTTTCGTCAATCTTTGAATCCGCAAAATTTTAAATCGACCTAAACTAAAGCATCGACATATGATCAAACGAATCATTTTTACCATCATCGGTCTGCTGATCATGATCGGCTTGCTGGGGGGTATCAAAGGCCTTCAGATAGATCGGATGGTCGCCCAGGGCAGCCAATCCGTACCGCCGCCCGAAACGGTGACGACCACCGTGGTACGCACGGGTTCCTGGGAGTCGCGCCTGACGGCCGTCGGTTCACTGGCCGCGGTGCAGGGCGTCATGGTGACCGCCGAACTGTCCGGGAAGATCGTGCGGATCGCTTTTGAGCCGGGTACCCATGTGAAGGCCGGCGATCTTCTGGTGCAGCAGGATACCTCCTCGGAAGCGGCCCAGCTGCGCGCCGTAGAGGCCAACGTGACGCTGGCCAGACTCAATCTCGAACGCTTGAAAAAACTGTTGGAGCGGCGCACCGTCGCCCAATCCCAGTATGATAACGCCGAGGCCCAGTACAAGGAGGGCGTGGCCCAGGCTGACGCCACCCGGGCCGCTATCGCGAAAAAAAACATCCGGGCACCGTTTGCCGGCCGCCTCGGCATCCGCCTGGTCAATCTGGGTCAGATCCTCAACGAAGGGGAACCCATCGTTTCGCTGCAGTCCATCGACCCCATTTTTGTCAATTTTTCCCTGCCTCAGCAGCAACTCGCGCAAATCCAAACCGGTCTGACCGTGCGGGTCACCTCCGATGCACTGCCCGGCGAGGCGATTGAGGGCAGAATCACGGCCATCAGCCCCGAAGTCGATGCCGCTACCCGCAATATCCGGATCCAGGCCACGCTGACCAACCACCAGGAACGCCTGCGCCCGGGCATGTTCGGCAATGTGACGGTGGTCCTGCCGGCCGCCAAAAATGTCCTGGCCGTTCCGGCCACCGCGGTGCTGTACGCCCCCTACAGCGACTCGGTGTTTGTGGTGGATGAAAAAAAGAGCGCAAATAATGAGAAGCCCGGCCTGGTCGTGCGCCAGCAGATTGTGCAGCTGGGTGAGAAGCGCGGTGACTTCGTGGCCGTCGTATCGGGGCTTAAAGCCGGCGAAACCATCGTCAGCACCGGGGCTTTCAAACTGCGCAACGGCCAGGCGGTTGTCGTGGACAACACCCTGGCCCCCGAATTCAAGCTGTCGCCCGAGCCCCGAGACGGCTGATGCGGGGAACTCTGTCCATGAGGTTGCCGGCAGAGGGGATTCAGCAGGCTGAGCTCAGCAAACAACCTTGGTAACGAATGAAATTCACCGACCTGTTCATACGCCGACCCGTTGTCGCCCTGGTCGTCAGTCTTGTGATCAGCATTGCGGGGCTGCAGGCCATGCGGTCGATCAACGTGCGCCAGTATCCCCGCAGCGAGAACGCGGTGGTTACGGTGACCACCGTCTATGTCGGCGCCAGCGCCGAACTCATACGCGGGTTCATCACTACCCCGCTGGAGCGGGCCATCGCGGCCGCCGACGGTATCGACTACATCCAGTCGCAGAGTTCCCAGGGCATATCGACCATCAACGCCCGCCTGAAGCTCAACTACGACCCGATCAAGGCGCTTTCGGAAATCAGCTCCAAAGTGGATCAGGTCCGGGGCGACCTGCCGCCCGAAGCCGAGGTTCCGACCATCAACGTCGAGTCGGCCGACAGCCAGTTCGCCTCGGCCTATCTCAGTTTCACCTCGGATGTGCTCCAGCAGAATCAGATCACCGACTACCTCGTACGCGTCGTCCAGCCGCGCCTGTCAGCCCTTGAAGGCGTTCAACGCGCCGACGTCTTAGGCGCCCGCACTTTTGCCATGCGCATCTGGCTCAAGCCCGACCGCATGGCCGCCCTGAACATCAGTCCGGCCCAGGTGCGCCAAGCGCTGGCGGCCAACAACTTTTTGGCCGCCGTCGGACAGACCAAGGGTTCGCTGGTGCAGGTCAACCTGACCGCCAACACCGACCTGAGCTCCGTGCAGGAGTTCAAACGTTTGGTGATCCGCGATCAGAACGGAGCCATCGTGCGTCTCGAGGATATTGGGGATGTGGTGCTGGGTGCTGAAGACTATGACACGGAGGTGCGTTTTTCCGGTCAGACCGCCGTGTTCATGGGCATTTGGCCTCTGCCCAACGCCAACTCGATCGACGTCATCCGCCGCGTGAGCGTCGCCATGGAGTCCATTAAGCGCGGCCTGCCCGTCGGCCTGCAGGGCCGAATTGCCTACGATGCTACCAAATACATTACCAATGCCATTCACGAAGTGGTCAAAACCCTGACCGAAACCCTGGTGATCGTCGTCATTATCATTTTTCTTTTTCTGGGATCGCTGCGTTCGACCTTAATTCCGGTGGTGGCCATACCCCTGTCGCTGATCGGCGCCGTATTCCTGATGCAGATTTTCGGCTTCACCCTCAACCTGCTGACCCTGCTGGCCATCGTGCTGTCGGTGGGTCTGGTGGTCGACGACGCCATCGTGGTGGTCGAAAACGTGCAGCGGCACCTGAGCGAAGGAAAATCGCCGATGGACGCCGCCCTGCTGGGCGCACGCGAACTGGTCGGGCCGATCATTGCCATGACGATTACCCTGGCGGCCGTTTATGCCCCCATCGGACTGCAGGGCGGGCTTACCGGCTCCCTGTTTCGCGAGTTTGCCTTCACCCTGGCCGGCGCAGTCACCATTTCCGGGATCGTGGCGCTGACCCTGTCGCCCATGATGTCATCCTATCTGCTCAAGCCCGGGATAGAAGAGCACGGCTTTGCCGGCAAGATAGCACGTGACTTCAAACGTTTTAGAGCTTTTTACGGTCGTCTGCTGGACGCCACCCTCAACGCGCGGCCGGCCGTTTATCTGATATGGCTGGTCGTAAGTCTGCTGACGATTCCCATGTTCATCATGTCGCCCAAGGAACTGGCGCCCACCGAAGACGAGGGCGTCATCTTCGGCATTATCGATGCGGCCGCCAATTCCACCCTCGATCTGACCAGCAGTTATGCGGCGGCCGTCAACCGGGCCTACCTGAGTGTGCCGGAAACCGAATTTACCTTCCAGGTGACGCGTCCGACCTCCGGTTTTGCCGGGATGGTGGTCAAACCCTGGGATGAGCGCAAGCGCACCATCTTTGAAATCATGCCCGAGGTGCGGCGGAAGCTGTACGGCATTCCGGCCATCCAGGTATTTCCGGTGCTGCGTCCGGCCCTGCCGGGCGGCGGCCAGTTCCCGGTGGAATTTATCCTGGCCTCAACCGCCGAAGAAGACCAGATCCTGGAATTTGCCCGGCAGATTCGACTCAAGGCCATCCAAAGCGGTCTATTTGCATTCCCGCCGATCATCGACGTTAAAATCGACCAGCCCCAGGCTCAAATCGATATCGACCGCGACAAGGTGGCCGATATCGGCCTCGACCTGAAGCAGGTCGGCGCCGACATCGGCTCGATGGTCGGCGGTAATTTTATCAACCGCTTCGACATCGCCGGCCGCAGCTACAAGGTGATTCCGCAGATCCAGCGTGTTGATCGGCTCAATCCGGCCCAGCTGGAAAACATCTACGTTACCGGACCCGGCGGGCAGCTGGTGCCGCTTTCCACGATCGCCACGATTCGCAACTCCACCGTACCGCGCTCGCTGAATCGCTTCCAGCAGCTCAATGCCGTCAAAATCAGCGGCGTGGCCCTTCGGCCGCTGGACGAGGCCCTGCGTTTCCTCGAGCAGCAGGCCGCCCAGATTCTGCCCAAGGATTATGTGCTCGATTACACCGGTGAATCGCGTCAGCTGCGCGGCGAGGGCAACCAGTTTCTGCCGACCTTCGCCCTGGCCGTCATCATGATCTTTCTGGTGCTGGCGGCCCAGTTCAACAGCTTTCGCGATCCCTTCGTCATCCTGGCCGGCTCGGTGCCCCTGGCGCTGTTTGGTGCGCTGGTCTTCACCTTCCTGAAAATGCCCGATCCGAACGTACGCTTCTGGACCCAGGGTTGGACGACGACCCTCAACATCTACTCCCAGGTAGGCCTGGTAACCCTCGTCGGACTGGTGGCCAAAAACGGCATCCTGATTGTCGAGTTTGCCAACAAACTCCAACAGCAGGGGCATTCCAAACGTGACGCCGTACACGCGGCGGCCTTAACCCGTCTGCGCCCGATTATCATGACCACCGCGGCCACCATTGCCGGCCACTTCCCGCTGACCCTGGTCACGGGCGCCGGCGCGGCCGCACGCAATTCAATCGGTCTGGTGCTGGTAGGCGGCATGGCCATCGGCACCTTCTTCACGCTGTTTGTTATCCCATCGATCTACATGCTTGTGGCCCGCGACTACGCCAAAGACCGCGCCCGCCAATCCGCGCCGGTTGCCGCAGGGGGTGCGCCTGCCGGGCCGGTTCTCAAACCGCAAACCGGCGACCGCTAAACGCGGTGCCGCAGCCGCAATGAGTTCTGCATCTCGATTCGCCGGCACAGGCGGATCCCATCAATCATCCTGATATTCATTGTATCGGCCGCGCCGATAGGCCGGGCGGAACCCTACCAAAATGATGGTTGGCAAGGATTGCCCGGGTAACCCAGCCGGAAACAATTTGACCAATAGGTCTAAAAAGTTTACATACCGTTTTGGAATCAACTGATTCTAATTGGTTGCGGAACATAAAAGTTAGCCTAAGTTGGGAGAGTTTGAGAAATGCCCTTTTCAAGCGGAAAAACCGTTAAACACAAATTAGTTCTCGGTTTCATGCTCGTAATAGTGATGTTTGTCTCGTTTGGTATTATTTCTCTTACAGAAGTGCATAATGTAGGCGACCTCACAGAAACGATATATGAACACCCACTTGTGGTATCCAATGCGGCTCTCAGAGCCGGGATTTACATGACCAAAATGCATCGCAGTATGAAGGATGTCATATTATCAAAATCTTCAACCGAGTTTGACAAAGCATCAGATGAGGTAAATAAGTACGAACGCCTGGTCTATGGGGAACTCGATGTCATTAGAGACAACATTATTGGTACTGAAGGACAGAATCTTGAGAAAAGAACCAGACAGCTGTTCGCTGACTGGAAGCCCAAACGTCAGGAGGTGTTTCTTCTTTTTCATTCTGGTCGAAGAGATGAAGCGGCCGCAATTACGAACGGGAAAGGAGCCGAGCATGTGGCAAAACTTGACAATAAAATGTTGGAGCTAACCTCTTATGCAAGAAAAAAGGCTGACGGTTTTATGCAGCTTGCCAAACGAAGCCAGAAGCGGGTTGAAAATATTTCCGTCATTTTGGTTCTGGTGGGTGTTTTTCTGTCGGCTCTGATTGCTTTTATTACGGTCAGATATGTTTTAAAGGTTGAAAAGATTCTTTTACATGAAAGAAATGAACTTCAAAAGGCGCTCTCTGAAATAAGAACTCTAAGCGGACTGCTGCCTATTTGTGCTTCCTGTAAAAAGATCAGGGATGACAAGGGTTATTGGAATCAACTCGAATTATACATTCGTGATCATTCGGATGCTGAATTCAGCCACAGCATTTGTCCTTCTTGCGCCGATAAGTTATACGGTGATTTTATAAACGACGTCTAACTGATTTATCACCTCAGGTATCCTCAAAAAAATTCCTGCCAGTTAGTTTTACCCGGGGTTACGCAGCTACCCCTTAAAGGACTCTCTGCCCGAACGTCCCCTCCTTGCCAGGAACCTCCCAATACAAGTAAGGCTATTGAAATGGCACGACCGTTGCATTTGAACATGCAGAAGCATAATATCTTGTAATCGACCGGGGAAATAACCGGGAAAATATATTCCTGAAGGACCGAGACAAGCAGAAGTGTATTGAATACCTGAAAAGGCCAGTGAGCAATTCGGGGAACAAGGTAGGCGTCAAAAAATAGTCGATTTAAAGGAAGATTAAATAAAGTTAAATAACAAATACTCAATAATTTAAATGCGGCCTCGTTCATTACCAATATGAAGAAAGTCGCATCGCTTGTACCAGCAAGCCGATTAAATGAGGCATCAGCTTATGACCCCATCTATTTTGGAGATCGCAACCCCAATTTTTTCCGGCGCCGGCTTGACGATGGGACTGGCACTCATCGGTATGATCTATGTAAGCGTTCGAAAAAAAAGCTCTGATCAAACCGGCTTTTGGGAAACAGTATTGCACGCCAAGGGCCAGGCTCCTTCTTTTCGCGACAAGATGATCCTGTCGGCAATCTTATTGTTGGTGACAGGGATTCTGTTGCTGGTTCTTTACGCCTGGACTATCGGATTCGGCAGTTTTTCGGGTCAGGTGGCGAATAAGACAGTCACCAGCGTTGGAAAATATGGGGATTACGCACTTGAAGTGGAAGGTAAAATCTATCGAGTCAGGCTCAAAGTATACCGTGCGGCCGAAAAGGGGAGTCGGGTCAGCCGTCCTTGGGGGCGGCCATATATTATCGTGGATGAAACACCCTATGTCCGTGTATGGTCGCTGGGCTTCTTCGGGGCTATCGGCATCATTTTGGTGCTTCTTTGTTCAGTGCTACTTTTGCTTTGCTGGTGGCCTTGCCGCGAAGAGCGTCAGCACCGGTGACCGCCGCAGTCGGTCCACCCGAAATCGCCCCTGCCTCATGGAAAATCCCGGACCATTGGGTATGCCCTTTATGCATCTAAGGAGAAATGGAGTATGACCAAAAATAGCAACAAACTCGTGGCGCTGGCGGAGAAAGGGTCTCTGCAACGATTCTCTGCCTGCCTGTTCAATCAGGATCATGCAAAGGAGGAGTTGTTTGACGCCTTACGCACTGCGCTGCTGTGGAACCAGGCTGAAAAGGCCAGGCTTCTGCTCGAAGCCGGGGCAGATGCCTTGAAGCGAAACAAGGAGGAAGATCAGCTGCTAACCCATGCCGCCATCGGCGGAAATTTAGAAATAATCCGGCTCATGATTAACAAAGGCTGTGATCCCAACCACAGAAATATCAACCAGCGAACCGCCCTGCACAATGCCGCCCGCTCGGGGCGACTCGAGGCGATTCGGTTACTAATCGAACAGGGGGCAAACGTCGACAGCCGGGATTCACACGGCCAGACTCCGCTGACCGAGGCTCTCTCCAACAGGCATTACCCGGCCGCCATTGAGCTGATCCAGAGCGGGGCCGATTTGAATGTGAGGGCACAACCGATGAGCCGGACCCCCCTGATGATGGCTGCTTCGGGCGATTCGCCCGAGTTGGTTGAACTCATCCTGGAAAAAGGCGCGAATCTGGAAGAAAAAGATGACAACGGTTGCACCCCGTTGATGTACGCTGCACGAGCCGGCCGAATGCAGGTCGCACAGATCCTCATCGACGCCGGTGCCGATTTATATGCGAAGGACTCGCAGGGGCAGGATGTGTTTCAATGGACCTCTTCGTTGGCACCGGATGTTTCCAGGATGCTGGTGAGCCAGTATTCGTGGTCACCAGCGAAGGCGACCGAAGCGCTGCTGAAAGCTGCCAGCGAAAGCGACGTTCAGAACATCGAGATCCTGCTCGACAAGGGGGCACAGATTCAGCCGGCAGAAGAAGGGGGAGAATCGGCCCTTGCAAAAGCGCTGTTCAGCAGATCCATTGAAGGGTTGAAAATCTTGCTCGCCAGCCCGTCGGTGGATATCGACTATCGTTGCGGGAAATTTCTCCGAACGGCTCTCTGCCTTGTCCCTTTCACGGGAAGGGAAAGCATCGAAAAAGCTAAGCTATTGCTCGGGTCCGGCGCGGATCCCGGTGTCGTCGATGTTGACGGCATGGCTGCCATACATCATGCAGCAGCTTATTCACATCTTGAACTCATCAGGCTGCTGCACCAGTCAGGAGCGAATATTTTTGCCCGCGATCAGCGTCAACGAACGCTGCTGCACATAGCGATCCGCGATAGCGGTACATTGGCCGGCTCCGGAGCAAAACTGGCGACGTTGAGATGGCTGCTCAGGCAAGGACTGCACCCGGGCATTGCGGACATGGCGGGTGTTACCCCACTGATGCTTACGGCAATGGAAGCCCGCGAAGACATTGCCGGCCTGCTAATCGAAGCAGGAGCAGATGTCGACGCAGTGGACGAACAAGGCCATACCGCCCTGTATCAGGCCGTCTGCCATGGGACGGAAAATGGCTACAACGACCGTTATGTGAGACCGAAATCCAAAAAGACCGATCCGGCCGCACCCATTATCGAGACACTGCTGAGCTCCGGTGTCGACCCCAACAAGTGCGACATTCTGTCTCCTGCAGGCGCATGGCGCTGGCCGGGTGCGGTCGCCATGCTTAAACGTTATGGCGCAAACAAATGATCACAAAAATGCTTCCAGTAAAATGGAACTAAAGGAGCTAATTTCAAACAAGTTACCTGTCGAAAAGCAAACCATTGCTACCTTATATTTAAAATAGATGGACCCTGACACTTTAAATAAGTCAACCCGGTCAACAAATTTTATTTCCCTTGTCGCCCTATTCCTCCAAAAAACCCGTAACAAAAAAATACCATTGAACCCAAACAATATTCTCGATATGTTGGACTCATAGTTAAGCCGTATCCGGGACATCCTATAAGTTAGAAATTTCTTTCGGTCACTACGACAAATGTTATACTTATATGGGCCCGGGAGTTCCCCAAGGTGTTGGCCGGAACGGCTGAAAGGAGGACAATAAATGGAATGGTTTAAGCGCATACGAATCCTGTTGATCCTGGCGCCGGGATTGCTTGTGGCCCTTGCAGGCTGTGCCGGGAAGCCTGTGAACAAAACTTTGCAGGCCGAGGAAGCGCTTGCAGCAGCCGGGTTCCAGCTGAAGACAGCGCACACACCGGCAAAAGTCGAACGTATCAGCCGCATCCCTCAAAAAAAGGTTATCAGAGCCATGATCAAGGATCGGGAGTTTTACCTCTGGGCGGATGAGGCGGGCTGCCGATGCTATTATAAGGGTACTCGCCGAAACTATGAACAGCTGCGCCAAAACCAACGGGAAGAAAAGGCCGACCAACGTATCTTCTGGTATGAGGCTCAGCATGACGATCCGTTGTGGCTGAGCCCTGATTGGGATGATTAGCATCTATCCTTTGCCCGAGACTACCGCTCGGAAAAAGTGGCACCGCCGGGCAGCTGCAATGGCAAAGCGTCTAATGTTATAATCTTATGGGCGTTCCGGAAGTCCCTTGGCGGAATAGCTGTGCCAAACAGATAAGGAAGCAGCGATGCCCCCTTAATCACAAAATAATTATCATATTGAGTCGAGGCTGCCGTGCTTCCTTGAGTATATGGTAAAGCAACATGGTTGTGTGTCAAGATAGAATTTGCCCTAATAGATTTATAATGTGAGTATGAATTAAGATTTGGCGCATCGGTTACCCGGATTTCGCCAGGGTTGACATCGCTATTACTTGAATTATTATTGGCGCTTGGTACATCTGAAGCTGAGCTGCAAAAAGTTGATCGGATGTTCTGCACCAAATGGGGTGGTCCATTGAAGCCACCCCATTTTATTTTGAGAGACTAAATATCATTTCACCGTGTCTCCTTCGGTGCTGATCCTTGCATTTTTATATCTTGCATCCGGAATACAATTCATTGTAGATTAACCCATCGCAAACCATTGAGACCGGACAGGGAGGAGCCATGAAGGATTTGATCACAGAGATTGTACAGGCACTTGTTGACCAACCGGAATTAGTATCGGTATCTGAAATTGTCGGTGAAAACACCAACGTATTGGAGCTTAAAGTCGCTAAATCGGATATGGGCAAAGTCATTGGCAAGCAGGGCAGAAATGCACAGGCACTCCGAACTATCCTGAGTGCGGCAGCCGGGAAAACTCGGAGAAGGTATGTTTTGGAGATTTTAGAATGAACCGGCTAATCATAGAGGCGGCGGGTATCAATTCATTTGAATTAATAAGGTCTGATCACCTTTTCTTCCTATTCAATATTTGTTGATTTTATATTCGGCCATATTTATGCAACAATTCAAGCGTTTGTTCAATCGGGATTGCATGTAAGGTGTTGCCATCTCGCCCGACGACAGTGTGAGCTTTGAACAGGGCATTAACGACAGACTCTTCCGTCGCCTCCATTACCGCCTGATAGAGTGCATCAATACGTCGGTCGTTGATAACCTCAATTGAGTTTGAAAGCGTCCCGCTTGCTCTAACCCGATTCGCATTAGTGAAAGCAAACATAAGCTCGCCACTGCAATTAGCACCGATTGAACCAACTCTTGCCAACCCCAAGGCTGCTCTTTTGGCCAGCTTGGATACCTGATGATTGCTAAGCGGCGCATCGGTAGCGACAACGACAATACAGGATCCGCCGTTGCCGCCTTCCCCCCAATAATCCGGTAATTGGCCTTCCGGCATTCGATCGGTAATATGGCGTCCGACGGGTACCCCATCAATAGTAAGCAAGGAGCGTTCGCCAAGGTTGGTCTGCACTAGCACGCCGACTGTGAAACCTCCCTGCCTCTGGTCCAACCGGCGCGAAGCTGATCCGATCCCGCCCTTGAACTGAAAACATTGCATGCCTGTACCGGCGCCGACACAACCCTCTTCCACGATTCCATCATTAGCCTTATCCAGCGCTGCAAAGACATGCTCTTCTCTAATGTGAAAAGCACGTGAATCGTTTAGAAAACTATCATCACATTCACAAACCAGGGGAATGACCAGTTCCAATGTTCCTAAATCCGGATCTTGCTGACACATATACCGTTGAACAGCATGGTACACTATGCCGACACTCATTGTCGCCGTCAGCAGTATGGGAGTAGACGCGATTCCCCACTCATCGGCTGCAGTGCGTCCGGTAATTTCCCCGAAACCGTTTAACACAAAGCTTCCCGCCGGAACAGGCTCTCTGACTAAATCCCCACTAGCAGGCCAAATAGCGGTAACACCAGTCTGCGCTGTGTTTTTTTTGTCGTTGAAGCTGAGCGTGGTGTGCCCTACACGTACACCTTGAACGTCAGTGATGCTATTTAGGGGCCCGGGGTTCAGGGACCCAATGACCAAACCCAATTCACGGCAGCGTTTTCTCGCTTCACTCATTGAAACCGCCTATCCCTAAGGTTTTAAAATGATCTGCAGAAGCTCCTCTAAACCTAACGAGACCTGAGCTTTCATCAACCGGATGTAAACACGTGAGATACGACCTCACCTTTTCTGAACAAAACAAAGACTCCCCGCAATACGCCTTCCGAGTATTCACTGCCCGGGTTAAGGCAGAGGGTACGGCCTAAATGGGCGGCTCCTTTTGATTCGTGGATGTGGCCATGCAATCCCAATAGTGGTTGGTGACGCTCTATCGATTTGCGCACAGCCTGACAGCCTACCGCTCCCATTTCCACGCCGGAAATCCCAACCTGCGGCCGCAGGTCATCGTCCAGCTCAGGGGCATCGTCGATGATGGTGCCGTAAGGAGGACAATGCAGATTAAAGATGCAATTGCCCATATCGTTTACTTTCTGGGCAATTCGTTCTATCCGGCGGCTCAAATCCTCCTCGGGCAAATCACCCGGACAATCAAACGGAGTGATATTTGCATTGCCCAGGCTAAGCATCTCGTGGTCTTCTGTGAGCTGGATGACTTTATCATCAGGACAAATAACAGCAGTTGCCTCTTCGAGCACGGACTTGACTTCCTTAATATCGTCGTTGCCCGGACTGACGTAGCAGGGCACCCCTGTATCTTTCAAGCGCTCATCGGCAAATTCCATCCACTCTTGCAAACGACCGATCATCAATTTTTTAAACAACGTATCTTGGATTTCCGGGCTGTCTTTAAAGTCACTATATTCGTCCGGTTCGAAAATATGTGCATACGCGCCCAGCGCAACAGCCGTTTTATTAAAGCCGTCCAGCTCCGCTTGAGTGTTTAATATGCGTTCCTTGCCAAAAAGATACGAGCGATACTTGCTGCCTTCTTTTATGATCGGTACGATCAGCTTTCCGGTCAGGTCCCCGCCCATGATCAGACAATCAACCTGCTGTCCTTTGCTGGCATAAAATTTAGCAGAGTTGATAAACTTTTTAAAACAGACTGACGACCCGTGGATGTCGGTGGCGTAAAAAATTGAGGTGCCCTGCGGTTTCTTTTTCCAAAACATTTATTTTCCTCCCAATATTAATTATATAACCTCATCGACGTCACGATACCACTTGACGCGCTCTCCAACTTTACTGCGCAGTTTCCAGCGAAATGTGGCCGGCTCCTCATCAATGCGCTGCGTAATCCGCAGGAAGCGTTCGCGGATAATCTGCTGATCGTCGTTGGTCAGGACCTCGTATCTATCTATCAGGCGCCTAACCTTGTCCAGATTTGTCGTCGCCGTTTTCCACAAGCCCCAGTCAGACTTTAAGGTCTTCGCCAGGTAATCGATATTGATGGTCTCATCATCAGAGCTGCCCACGTCGTGCTCACGAAGCAGCATGATGGTGTCGATTATGTCTTTTTCGTTTATCTGCACAATCTGCATTTTTTCAAGCAACAGGTCGACCAGCGAGATGGTCGGATAATCCAGCTCCAGGCGTCCCCTGAAGTTAATGATGTGTGAAAAATCCAGGGTATCATAGAAAACGTCGGAGTGCAGCGAATTATCTGAGGTAAAAAAGATCGAGCGCTTAATTCCCGGGATCGTCTGGATCCGTTTATCATCCAGGTATCCCAGATCAAGAAACATTTGCTCGATTTCGCGCTTTTGTTCTATATAAGCCATAAAGTCAATATCTGTAAAAATACGACCTGCTTCTTTCTGAATAAAGTTGTATTCGCTACAGTGATGATGAAAAGCGATCGCACCGACCAGGCGCAGGGTCAGATCGCGTTTATGTGCTTCATCAAGTATTTCATTCGCTGCTTTTATCAACGCACTCGGTTCAGAAAACTCACCCATCCGCATCTCTCCTATATTCGATTTTTTTCAGGTTTTGCTATTTGACCTTTGTCAGATCACCGTAAAGCAACGGCTTCCGGTCACGGAAATAGTTATAGCGCTGGCGCTTTTTTCGTTGTTCGCCGAGGTCAAGGCTTGCGACAATCATTCCTTCCCGGTCATCGGACATGGAGGCCATCGTCATACCGTCGGCATCGACAATGCGACTTAATCCCACAAAGTGATCATCCAGCGAAGGATCATATCCTACTCGATTGCAAAGCACAACCGGCACCCGGTTTTCAAGGGCCCGGGCAGAATAAATTGTCTGAATAAAATTTTCAGCGGTACCAACGGTTCCGGACCCACGCCAGTGAGCCGTCATGGTCAGCAGCATTTCGGCACCCTTAAGACACAGAACACGTGCCGGCTCAGGAAACTCCAGATCGTAACAGATGGGAATGGCGATACATCCAAAATCAAGATCGAAAACGCTTAATTCCGCTCCGAGAGCAAAAAAGGATTCGGTCGGTGTAAACAGGTGGGTCTTGCGATACGATCCAACGAGATTACCGTCACGACCCATGATGACAGCCGTATTATAAACCGTGCCGGTCAGATCACATTCGGCAATGCCGGCAATGATATACATTTTATGCTGTAACGCCATTTTGCCGAGTTGCTCGGTACTCGGGCCGGGCACGGGTTGAGCGATATCATGAAACTTTTCCTCCAAACCGTATCCGGCAGATAAAATAAGTTCTGGAAAAATAACAACGTCGGCATGTTCATCTGCCGCCTTATCGGTCCAGGCGGTTATTTTTTCGATGGTTGCGTCGACATCCTCAAGTACTACATCAAGCTGCACCGACGCAACGGTCACTTCACGCTTACTTGTCATCATGCTTCTCCCCCAATTTGATTATCGTTTATTTTATTTTGCCAATTGTTTCCCGGCTTCAAAACAGGTGAAATTGCGAATTGGACCACGCTTACAACGCAGGAAAAGGGCGGACCATGTGATCCAATGATCCGCCCTCGGCGTTATGCCACCCAAATGATTACTACCCCAATAGTAAAGATCCGGGTTCAGAGGGCCCGGCTTTGGTCCACCCCGAAGGGGTTAAAGAGGTAATTACCATATCCGGCCGTGTTCTGGTTTCAGGTGTCAGGTTTCAGGTGTCAGCACAAGAATTCAACCCGATGGGTCAGAGTCGCTCATAAGAGAGACTTTCTTTCCCCAGTGCTGGATTTTAGATTTCCCCCAATAAGTGCTCGAAGTTCAGGATTTGGTGATCACTGACACCTGAAACCTGACACCTGAAACCAATTAGCAAATTTGACTATGGCACAGCCGATCATCTCTGACCTGGCCCACAGGACCAGGTATTCGGTTTTGAATAAATAGTTACCCCCGTTACTCAGGCGGTATCTCGCTGTACAGCAGGTTGAGGTCAATCCCCTTTTGCTTGCGATAGCCCGCCACTGCGAAGTAGATAATCAGCCCCACAACGTAGATGCCGAGAATAAAGGCGATGGCAACGGGCCCGACAGGACCGCTGAAGGCCGGCAGAGCAAACGAGGAATATAAAATTATGCTGAAAAGCACTAAATTGATAACGCCTGCAATTGTGACCACCGGAATCCCAAACCATTTGGCTTTAACCATCCCCGGTGCGGCCTGAAACAACTCCGGTCTGCGGTAAGGCAGCAAAATTGCCGAGAAGCTGGTGATCCAAAAAGCAATCGAGAAGATCGCAATGTAGTTGAAGACATAATCAAACAAGGGGGTAAAAATAGCAAACCACATCAGAATCCAGGCCAAGACCACCACGACGATAGTCGCGGTCATCGGCACCCGGGTTTTTTCCGTAACCTTGGTCAGACTGAGGGGCATGACCTTATCAAAGGACCAGGCAAAGATATTTCGTACACAGATCGTGCACATGCAAAAAAGCAGCAGAAAATACCACAGAAAAAAGCTAACGCCGATCAAAATGATCAAGAATGGATTCTTGGTCAGTAACATGGCGAATAAGTTCATTACGCCTGCCACTTGCATTGGGTTAACTTCGGTATTGTATTCCAGGTAAGCGGCGGCGTTGTTGAACTCACTGCCGACGGTGGAATAATAGGCACCGCAGATTGCCATATAGAAAATAAAACCGAATATCAATGAAGCAATAATGGCATAGGTTTGAGTTTTTTGAGGCTCTTTGACCTCACCGCCGACATAAACTGAATATGTGAAACCGATGTATACCCAATAACCGAGCGGCAGTGCCAGCAAAGTGCCTTTGAACGAGGGCGCAACGCTTTTCCAGCCGTTATCACGCGCCAGCTGTATGATCCCGTTATAGGCATCTTGCATATTACTCGTTTTGGCCATAAACTCATTGAAAGCTTGGATTAATTCGTCGCGGCCGCTGGCGAGGAAAACAATTAATGTCAGAATAGTTCCAATCATGGCCACCACAAAAAATAGATTTAGAAAACGGCGCAAAAAACGCATCCCGGCAAGAAGAACAAAAACCACAACGATTAATATAAGCGTCCCGATCAAAAAACTCGGCCATTTACCACCGATCCAGATACCTGCATTGGTCAGGCCGTCACTTTTCATGGCATAACCCAGGGTTGCAAAAGTTACGGACATCGCATAATTAACACACCACATGGTGTAGATGCCAATGCCAAGAAACTGCGACCAGGTGAATCCCCAATTAGACATAAACCCAATGGCGGGATGCAGGACACGACCGTTATAGATATACTCCCCACCTGAGCGGGGCATGGCGCTTGAGAGCAGGCTGTATGTTAATCCGTTGAATAACGCGAGAATGGTCCCCAAGATCAGCAAAAGATAAATGTTAGCCCCGGGAAACAGCGCTCCGGCAAAAAAGGGTGTAATGGCTAGTACCAATCCCAATGCGTAGCCGATAACATTAAAAGAAAAAGTGTCGAAAAAGCCAAATTCTCTTACCAGCCCGGATGCCTTCCTGGCAAATAATGTCGGGTGACTTGATTCATTCGCCATCTGCTCGCCTCCTTTCTGTTATATGTTAAATGCTTCACTTTCCCTTGAATTAACTATTAGCATATATTTGCAAGCATCACCTCCTTGGCCGAACAAAAAAGGTTTATCCATCCCCTATAATAGCTGCACCCGTATCCTTACAGCGCCGGGATTGTCAAGCAAACGTCGCCATATCGTCCTTCCGATTCCCGGGCTGCCCGACCGGCTTATAGCGCATTAGCCAAGAAAACAATTAAATATTTTCGCCTTGGTATTTTAGGCGTAACCGCACCATCGCAAGATAATTAAGGCTAAAACTTTAGTTGAACCGATCAGCTGCTCAATTTCCACATACTCATCGGCTGCATGTGCATTTTCAAGAGTTGCAGGACCGACAGAAATAGTTGGAATATTGGAATAATTTATCAGATGAATTGCGTCGGTTAAGCTCCCGAGTCCTTCTATCTCCGTCTTAAACCCCAGTTCATTAACCGACTCAATGGCAGTTTTAACAATTTGTTCATTTTCATCTATTTCGGCGCCGTAAACCCAGCTGATTTCTATTTTGGGCAGATGTTGCTTCATCCAGGGGTCAGTATTTGCAACGCTCATAATCTTCTCTTCAATTTCTTTTACGGTATCCACCGAACCGGGAATAAAATTAGAACTGAATTCTATTTGAACTTTTTCGGGATACATCTCCCAGTATTCTCCACCGCTAATTACAGTGGGTACGATATTGTCGGCATCCACTAATTTGTGCTGCTTATCCGGCCGCTGTCTCCACTCCTCTGCCAACTCTTCCATTGCCTGTATGATCTTGGCTGCTTTTGAAATTGCATTTACCCCGCCGCCTGCCCGCCAGTGCGGCTGTGTTTGCGCAGCATGACCGGCTCTGCCGAACACGGTAATTTTACCATGGATACTGCCGCGCATCGCAATCCAGACATTCATTCCCGATGGCTCCGGAATGATTGCGGCATCGGCCGTGTACCCTTTTTGACAACAGGCCAGCGTGCCCATTTGCGTCAACTCCTCTTCCGGCACGACTTGCACAGTTAAATCCCCATTCAATTTAATCCCGGCTTTTTGAATAAACTTAACCGCGTGCAGCATGGCGGTAATCCCGGCTTTCATATCACATGCACCGCGACCGAAAATTTTATTATCTTGAATCTCTCCTTTAAATGGATCGTGCGTCCAGTTTTCGATGACACCAACCGGAACCACATCGCAATGGCCGTTTAAGATTAACGATCGGCCTTTACCGTCTGCTTTCAAGGTTCCGACAACGACCGGCATCCCGCTGAGATCCCTATCCGGCATCACGCCGGATCCCGGGCAACTTTCAAGCTTTGATGCATCAATCTCCCATATATCTGTATTGAAATTCAATTCTTTTAGGGTCTCATCTACGAAATTTTGGTGCTTAATGTATTCATCATTATCCGCCTTACCGCCAATCGGTGGGGCAACCGTTTGAAATCCGATCAGTTTTTTTAAATATCCGATGATCTCATCACTATTTTCCGATATTAAGTCTAAAACCTTCCTTTCCGCTTCAGATATCATCGTAACCAATCCTTTCCTGCTATTCCTCGGGCAAGCGATAGTCGCTGTGAGACTGGAACCCAGGGGGGGGGTAAAAATAGCCAGGCCGGCAAACATAGAACCAAATACAATTACGCTCTGGTTAAATACCGTTCACGCTCCCAATCAGAAACTTTGGACAAGGCCGTATTTATTTCCCAGCGTTTCATAATCGTATAGTGATCGATGAAAGCATCTCCCAAAAAATCCCGGGCAATGGTGCTGCCGGCAAGTAAATTAACAGCTTCCATGTTATAGGGTATGATTTCATTATCATCCCGCGAAATTTTATTCGGGTCGCCTTCTGAAAAGGCCGGTCTCAGGTTCAGTTTGTTTTCAATGCCGTACACGCCGCCGGCCAGGCAGGCTGCCAGCGCAATATACGGATTGGCATCGGCTCCGGGTGTGCGATGCTCAACCCGGCAACCGGTAGCGTCATTGTTTATGACCCTGAGTGTCGTGCTGCGGCTTTGAATTCCCCACGTTGTCGTATTCCCGGTAAACCATCCGGGCACCAGACGTTTGTATGAATTATAATTGGGACAGAATAGCGCCGTAAATTCTCTTAAAGTTCGAAGCTGACCTTCAATATATCGGGTGGCTACCTGGGACAGACCATCATCGCTGACCGGGTCGAAAAATAGATTCGTTTTATGGTCTTTATCCCATAAACTCTGGTGAACGTGCCCGCTCACCCCTTCTTCAGCCCCATTTAATTTGGCCATAAACGTTGCGGTCATATTATGGTGACGGCAGATTTTTTTGACGCCGTTTTTGAATATTATCGCCGCATCGGCAACTTCCAACGGTGTGCCGTGTTTCAAGGGGATTTCAAACATACCCCGTCCCTGCTCACATTCGAAAGAATCGACGAAAATATTGCAGGCTTTCATTTGCCGCCATATATCTTTGAGAAAATGTGCATCCCAGGTGCGGTTAACGTCGAAATAACCTTGGGATGGATAAAGGTTTTTTAAATTAATATAGCCTTTGTCGGCCATTGAAGAAATATCTTCCGATAATACGTAAAACTCATATTCCAGGCTCATCAGGGGGTATATTTCATTAAGTTCAGCTCGTTCGACCATTTTTCTTAAAACCCATCTTGGACTGATATCGATTGGATTCCCCTGAATATCAAAACAGTCGGTTAAAACCAGGGCGGATTTTTCATCCCATGGAACAACCATAAATGTGGAAATGTCGGGAATCAGCATCATATCGGGGAAGCCATTGGAAAAATTGGCAAACTCATTATGCGCAACCACATCATCTGCATAATCGAGACCAAATGCAAGTGTGGAAAGCCCAATACCGTTGTCACAAATTGAGGGAAAACTTTCTGCCGGAAGTCGTTTGCCACGGAGATTGCCATTGGGATCGATAACAGCAATGGTCACATTATCAATTTCCGCTTCTTTGATCAAGGCTTTCACGTTCTCAATATCCATTACTGAAATCTCCGCCATTTTCGAAGTTTATAAATTAAGCTGTGAGTAATGCCGCGGGCTTGAAAAGACAACCTTTTGGACTTCATCCAGCGCTTTTTTGGTTTTTTCGGGATCTCTCTCAAAGACTTGCTCAACTATCGCATTGATGAAACAAAACGGTGCCGTCAGGGATATTAATCTGAACTGCTGGCCCAGGATGTCCATGAAAAAGCACAAATGGGAGTATTGAACAATCTGGGCCCTGGGGTCATTGGTGATGGTTATGATTTTAATATCCCTATTCTTCTCATGAATGTATTTGGCAGCTTCGATAATCTCTGCTGAATACATCATCAGATCGAATGCGATCAATATGTCATTATTGTCCATAACCAGTACTTGTTGTACCAATGGACTGCGCTCCCGGATTACATTGATTGCCTGGTAGGATAAAAACCGTAAATTGAAAGCCAAATACTCCGCCAAAAAGGATGACATGCCCCACCCCATGCAAAAAATCCGTTTGGCAGAGCAAATTAATGTGATCAACTTATCAAAATCGCCGGTGTCGATTTTGGATATCGTTTTGGTGATGTAATCAATATCTCTTTTCATCACAGCTTCTATCAAGGGATGCGATTGACCGTTTTCCTCTAATTGAAAGGCAGATTTTTGCGACGGGTAGATAATCCGGCGGATATACCAGATCAGGGATTGGCGGAGATCCTGATATCCTTTATAGCCGATTTCTCTGGCGAATCGAATGATGCTGGCATCCGAGATACCGATCTCTTTTGAGATTTCCATCAATGATGAAAAAGTTGCTTTTTCCAAGTTCTGCAGAATAAAATCGGCAATTTTTTTGTGAGTATCGTTTAAGCCATCATACCGTTCGCGGATAATTTGAACGATATTCGAACCCTTCGGTTTTGCCCTGCGATTGGCCATTGTAGATCCTTCGGCTGAGGTGTCCCGATACCGTGCTTCATTTATTCCGTTTGCAAAACGGCACCCCGAAAAAGATACCACCCTAATTAAGCTAAAATCGCTCAAGCAGGGGTTTATCCGCAATTAGAATTGGAAAGCTCCAGAATCTGTTCTTGAGCGCTTTTCACGGATGCTGCGAAACGTTTGACCATTTCAGCCAGCTCTTCTTCAGTGGCGATATAAGCAGGTGACAATAGGGTGGAATCACCAACATAACCATCCGCGTTTGGCGCTACCGAGTAGACGATGAGGTCTCGCTTGTAAGCCTCTTGTTCAACACGCCAGGAAGTCCGGTAGGAAGACGGAAACATTTCCAGTGTCTCGGGATGGGCAAACTCGACGCCGAATAGAAATCCCCGACCTCGAACGGCCGCAACCATTGGAATATCCTTGAGTGCCGCCCGGAGCTGTTCAAGCACATAGGGCCCTAATCGTTTCACCCGTTCAAGTAAGCCTTGGCTTTCGATGTGTCGAATGACTGCTGATGCGACGGCACAGGCGAAAGCAGCGCCATTAAATGTGCTACCAAGGCCAAATTCCCTGGACCCACCAGATATGGCTTGAAATATCTTGTCTGTGCATATAACGGGTCCGAGATACGCATAACCGCTCCCCCAGCCTTTCGCAGTAACGATGATGTCCGGGGTGATCGGAAGCTGTTCGGAAGCAAACCATGTGCCCGTCCGCCCGGCACCGACGACAACTTCGTCAAAGATCACAAGGATGCCGTACTTATCGGCTATATTTTGTAAACGGCTCCAGAATTCAGGCGGAGGCGTCATACAGGGTGCTGCGGCTGCATGAATCGGCTCACAAAAAAAGGCTGAAATGGTATTCGGTTTTTCCTGTTCAATGATCTCTACGATCATGTCGGCAACCCGATGGGCGGATTCAGGCGGGAAAACGCCGTCTACCGGTCTGAAGTCGTGAACCGGCGGAACATGCCGGAATTGATGTTTAGGCAGATACGGCGCATATATATCCTGCAGACCCGGTCGACCGGTCAGCGCAAGCGTACCGAAAGTCGATCCATGGTAAGCCTGCGCAAAGGAGATCACTTTTGTTCTGTCGGTATCACCACGGTCGTAGTGGTATTTACGTGCAAAGCGAAGCGCGGTTTCATTCCCATCATGCCCGCTGCTTGTAAAGAAAACCCGCGCATCTTTGAAAGGCGCACGCTCGGCAATGTCTGCTGCCGCCTTTTCCTGAGCCTCGCTCGTGGCCTTCTGATTGTGGAACCAGGGGATTTTGTGGAGTTGTTCAACAGCCGCATCGATCACCTCCTTGACGCCATAGCCGATATTCGCGGTAAACGCGCCACCGCTCATAGCATCCAGATAGCGATGTCCCTCGGCATCGGATATCCACACTCCCTCTGCATGGGTGAAAATTGGATATTTACGATCTAATTCCCGATGGAAAACCCTTGACCTGGCAGTATCCACAAATTTCATTTTCTGCTCCGTTCATTGATTTGGTGTGAACCGATCCGGACCAACTCTATCAGATTGATCCTCGAAAATTAATATGTGCTTTTTTGTAATTCAAATGATTCGCTTCAGATCTTAAAAGAAATTAAAGATTGTAACCGGTGACTTATCAATTTAATATCGTAGATACTACACTATTTGTTGTGATTACTAATTCATGCAATCGGGCCTGTCAAGCATTTTGTCCTTTTAGCAAAATGGGATCTCATACAGCTGCAAAAATACAAAAACCCGGTCCAACCTAAATCGGAATTATCGGCGATTTGCGATTTTCCGGCCATAAACATTCAAAAACTCGCTTAAACTCACTTGTAATTCAGTATCTTGATGTTATCATTGACTAACCGGCAAATGGGGCCTTCGGCACCAATTATTAAGGCGCTTAGGCCTATTCTAAGTGCTTTTTTGTTGATATGAGGTTGAAACTATTTTAATTGGAAGTAGTGATAAATAAACTCGGATAATTATCGACTGAAAGGTCAGAAATGGTTAAACAAATGAAAGTTCTGATCATTGGCGACCCGCAAACCGAACTTGACTTGCTCGTCGATTTGCTGGAGCACGACTACATGGTTGTAACGGCCACCAGCGCTAAAGAGGCTTTATTGGCTGCCGGCGCCGCAAATCCTCCGGACCTGACCCTGCTGGGAATGTTAAACTCTGAGTCGGAGGGTTTCGATTTGTGCCGCCGCTTAAAGGACAGCCCGACCACCCGGGACATTCCGCTGATCTTGATCGCTGCCGACAGGGATTCCGATTACAAGGCCCGGGGGCTCGAAATGGGAGCCGTGGATTGCATCGCCTTACCCATATCCCCCCCACTTCTCAAAGCCCGTGTAAAGACCCATCTGGCCTTGAGAGCCAAATCGGACGAACTGCGCGAAGCCTACAAAAAAATTGAGGATTATAAAAGTAAAACCATTACGGAGCTTACAGTTGGCCGTAAAATTCAGAAAAGCATGATACCGTCAGATTTTTCGGCGATCTCGGACCGTGACGAATTCAAAGTGTATGCCACTTTGCTGCCGGGCCGCGAATTCGACGGGAATTTCTACGATTTCTTTTTCATCGGTGACGACCGGTTTTGTTTCTGCATTGGCGATGTTGCCGGAAAAGGCCTGCAGGCCGCTTTGCTTTTATCCGTTACGAAAACGATAATTAAGTCCAGGGCGGGCGATGATTTCTCAACGGCCAGCATTTTGACTCATGTTAATGAGGAACTGACCGCGCTTAAGCAGGCCGCCATGTTCGTGACCCTTTTCATCGGAATTTTGAATATTAAAACCGGGCGGCTGTTATACACCAATGCGGGACACAAACCACCTTATCTTAAAAGAGGAACCGGCGCCGTCGAACGGGTAGACCGGATCCATGGTCCGCAAATCGGCATCGTCAATGGTATGGTTTACCGGGAAGACAATACCATCCTTTCAAAAAGAGATACGCTGATGCTTTATACCGACGGGGTAACGCGGACCAAGAAAAATGAAAAAAAGCGGTTTTCCGATAAGCAACTGGAGGAACTGATATCCTCCCGTGACTATGAATCCGTCGAGGATATGGTGGGCGCGGCCGTCTCGGAAGAGAAAAATTTTCGCGGCGAAGCGGATCAGATAAGCGATATGACGCTGCTGGCCGTCGAATTTCTCAGCAACCCGCAAGAATCAGGCGGCCCCAAACTGGAACTCACCATTCCGAATCTCCTGACTGAAAGCGCGGGGGTCAAAGCGCATTTTGACACCTTTTCGGAGCATTACGGCATCCCGGATAAAACCAGACTAAAAATGCATGTGGTGATCGACGAACTGCTGACGAACATCATTTCTTATGCATACCTCGATGACGAGAAACATGACATTGAAATTAAAGTGGAATTATCTGCCGATCGTTTGAAAGTGTCGATGGTGGATGACGGCATCCCCTTTAATCCGTTGGGTATCGAAACTCCGGACACGAACCTCTCGCTTGAAGAGCGCAAAATCGGCGGGCTTGGAATTCATTTGGTCCGCAAAATGCTGGACAGGGTTTCTTATCGGCGACGAATTGATAAAAATGTTATTACCGCCGTCGAATTTCTCAAAGCAGATAAAAAGTAATCAGGTCCATGGATTTTTTCCATCTACCAGAGTCATGATCATCTACAAAAATTGTACGGAATCCCCCCCGACATTACGGTTTGAGATCAAGGCGTCCGTGGTGATGGTTTTGCGGCCTGCAAAATGTTGTTGACATTAACAGGCGATAAATTTTATAAAGACTCAAAGCGGCTGATCCTGTTTTGAATCTCATCCTCTATTTGAACACACCTCCTCACGCTTTCGATCGCTCGATTGAGTCACCACCGAATTTGAATTCTCGAGCCCAAATCTGCTTTTGTCTGCTATGCGACTATTTATCCGTAATGTACCAGGAACTCCATCTACCCTCTAAATTGTTTAGGTCTATTTCCGTTGTTACGCCGCGCGTTTCTAATTAGTTGTTGGTGATCAAATGGTGAATCCGATGCAATCTGGCCGGACCCTCATGACATGAATTTCAGGGTTCGATTAACCTAAGAATAAGGATGGAGGTAGAAATGGAATCATCAGAAATTAACAATTCAATTGCCGAATCAGAAACAAACTTTCCATATAAAATTTTTATCAGCCACAAGGTAAGTGAACACGGCGGCGCAGTAAAAAAACTCAAAAAAATATTGAACCAAAACAATACGCTGAAAGATAAAATTGATATCTATATATCCACCGCGGTCTCTGCCGGTGAAGATTGGGTAAAGAATTTATATGCGGAATTAGATAAGGCAGATATGCTGCTATATGTTTACTGTTTTAATTCTCCGCCGACTGATAACGATTGGTGCATTTATGAGACAGGATATTTTGCGAAATCATCAAACAGAAGCAACCTGATCACTATTGTTCCGGCCGGAGTAAGGCCGCCGGCGCCGTTGCAAATTTACCAATTTGTCGAGTTAACCAGAGAAGGAATAGAATCCCTTTTAAAAAGAATATATGAGAAGGAAAATATCTATCCTGACCTGTTTCACACTGACCTTAAGGAACAATTGGATAATACCGTCACAGCAATTTTGAGGATCTTCGGCCCGACTGCACAAAAACCGATTGCGCTGTCTCCCCGAATATGGATAACCGTAAGGAATGAGTCAATTCAGGCATTCAAAGAAAGAAAGATCTCAATTCCTTTAGACAGTGTGATTACCGGCGAAACGGAAGCTGCCAGAAAATTCGGTTATGAATCTAACGAAAAAGAAGAAATAACATTGGAAGAACTATCTCAAATTGTAGAATTCAAGGGAACATTAACGCCATTTTACAGTATATTATCAGATACATTACAGGAAATTCTCAATAAAAAACATGGTCCCTGGCGCGTGCCGCCGGTTAAGGTTCTATTCAACGAACCTCCCCGGATCATCGTGCCCGCATATCTGAGAAAATTATCTAATGGAGACCACAAATTTGAGTTCATCGTGACCGAACCGCCCGTTAACTTTGATTTTCAAAAAGACGATCAATATATGAACGACTTGTACAATCTGCTTATTGTTGCGTGGCATTTTCGATGGCGAGTCGTTAATCAATATTTATATCAGTTCAGAAGAATTCGCACTGCAAAGGCAGATGCCGTTCGCGCTGAAGCAGAAACGCTGATATCCAAATTGAGAATCGATCTAAATGCCATAATTCTTGACAGCTTAAATCGAGGACTTCAATTTCCAGAAGATATTATTCGAAATTTCCAAGGACATGATAGAAGCATAATGAAGAAAATTGTAGATAGCCGAGATGGATTATGGATTAAATTAATGCCGAAATATGAAAAAGCGTGTGATGAAATTGACTTAGATGCGCTAATTGATTGTTTATTGCAAATGCAAAATATGAACAAGACATGCATTTTAGAGTGTTTGAAATTACTTTTAAAACTTGCAGCTGAAAGGCTTGAAGGTAATCTTGACTTAGAATCTATCAGCACTGCGGAACCTCAAATCGCTTAAACTCTGGCATACAGGGAAAAGAAAAAGATGCCTTCCAGGTCATTTTGTTTGGATCTTCGTATAAGCAGATGGACATAGTCTATAGATTCCATATATTAGTCTTGATAGACCTCCCAAGCGGTCTAAGGTAGGATCCTCTTTATCAGATTCTGCTTGATCAAACCCCGGGACATTGAGGATCCGGTCTCTTTGGCGCCATGTTTTTTTAACCAATTTATCACATCATCATTCTCCGTCATCACGAGGGCCGTCATTCCGAAATCGCTTTTGGCGTTGATATCAGCCCCGCTGCGAACCAACAGCACAACAAGCTCTAAGTCTCCATTGGATGAAGCCGCCATCAGGACCGTTTGACCAAAATTATCAGTTGCGTTGACATCCGCTTTGCCTTTCAGCAACACGGCCACCGTATCCAGGTCCCCTTTCAGGCAGGCGATCATCAAAGCCGACTGCCCATCCTTGTTTTTGACATTGACCGCGGCGCCTTTTTCCAGAAGTAATTTGACCGCATCCGCATCGCCGAGATGCGATGATCGCATCAGGGCCGTCTGCCCGGATGTGTCAGCCGCATTAACATCTGCGCCTGCGGCTAGCAGCATTTTCACGATTTCCCCATGACGGTTCACCAACGCCTTGATCATCGCCGTTTCGCCAAGCTGGTCCTTGATATCCACCTGCGCGTTTTGACTTAAAAGGAATCTTACTACTTCCCGGCGGCCCGCCGCGCAGGCTTTCATCAGCGCCGTGGCGCGTTTTGTATCCCTTTGGTTGAGGTCCGCGGCACCTGCCACCAGCATTTTCACGGCTTTCAGGTATCCTTTTTCCGAAGCTATCATCAGGGCCGTATGACCCGATTCATCCCGGCCGTCAACATTTGCGCCGTCTTTAAGCAGAACCTCCATGACTTCGGTCGAGCCGACCTCCGCCGCCAGAATCAGGGGTGTTTTGCCGTCTTGTCTTCTGCGTGCATTGACATCGGCGCCATCATTCAGCGGATGTTCCACCTCCTGGTAATCGCCCGTGGTGGCCGCCATTACGAGAGGCGGATCCTTTTTGATGGATTGAGCCGCATCAGAATCAGGTTGCAGGATTAATCTGACTTGCCAAAACTTAGTTAAATAATTATAATTACTACCAATTAATAGAGGCCCGTTTTTTGCCCAACGAAAATAGGATTTCAATCGCCATTTAGGATTGTCTAAACGAGTTTCCCCCACAGGATGACTACACATAGACATTTGTCAGCAAGAAAGACACTCAACACCGGAGTATCTATCTCCCTGCTTAACATTAAAAACACACGCTCAAATTTTGCGCTTGACCTTTGTCTACTTTTTTGGGGAAAATCCACCGTTTCGATAAGCGTTTAGGGAAGCAAGCAAAAATAGCTCGTCATATGAAAGGAACGATCCATGCGAACTAAAGAGGAATTGAAGCAGTTAATTTGTGAAGCTGTCGATCGGCGGCGGGAGGAAATTGAAAAAATCGGCGATCAGATCATGGAAAATCCGGAGTTGGGGTTTAAGGAATATAAGACTGCCAAGCTGGTGTCCGACACCCTGAAGGCTTTCAATATACCCCACGTTACCGGACTTGCCATAACCGGTGTAAAAGGGGTCATTAGCGGGCAAAATCCGGGACCGACGGTGGCGCTGATGGGGGAATTGGATTCTTTATTGGTTTCGGATCATCCCCACGCTGATTCACAAACCGGAGCAGCCCACGCTTGCGGCCACAACGCTCAGATTGCCGGATTAATGGGGGCGATGATGGGGTTAGTGGATACCGGAGCAATCGATGACCTTTGCGGCAACATCGTAATCTTTGCAGTGCCGGCCGAAGAATACGTGGAAGTCGAGTATCGCCTGGGCCTTATGAGAGAAGGAAAATTGCGCTTTCTAGGCGGAAAACCGGAGTTGATTCAAAAGGGACATTTTGATGATATAAATCTGGCGGCGATGATTCATACCCACGGTTCCCCGGAGCTGAGAAAAGCGGCGGTAATGCAGTCATGCAACGGCTGTATTGTAAAGCTGATTCGGTATAAAGGCCTGGCTGCTCATGCCGGCAGTTCGCCCCATAAAGGCATCAACGCATTGAATGCCGCCCACATTGCACTGGCGGCCATCAATGCCCAGCGGGAAATGTTTAAAGATGAAGATGCGATTCGCGTTCACCCCATCATCACCAAAGGAGGGGATCTGGTCAACGTGGTTCCGGCCGATGTCCGTTTGGAAACTTTCGTGCGGGGCAAGACGAATGAGGCGATTATGGATGCCAATATAAAGGTGGACCGCGCCCTTAGGGCGGGTGCATTGGCCATCGGCGCCGGGGTGGAAATCAATACTCTGCCCGGATATATGCCATTGCAGGATAATCGCGACCTGCAAAATCTCTTCATGCAGAATGCCCGGAACCTGTTCGGTGCCGGAGCATGCACCGAGGCCGGCCATCGCACCGGCTCCACGGACATGGGCGATATCAGCCACATCATGCCGGCGGTACACCCATCCATGTCGGGTGCATCCGGCATATCGCACGGAAACGATTTTATGATCTCGGACAAGGGAATGGCATATACGGCACCCGCTAAAGCCCTGGCATTGATGGCGGTCGACTTGCTCTACGGCAATGCCGAAAAGGCCAAAGAAATTCAGGCGCAGCATAAACCCATCATGAGCAAGGCAGAATACCTGTCGTATCAAATGCGGATCTTTCAAAAAGAAATCTTTGACGGGGAGAACGGAACCAGCAAAAAATTAAACGTATAACCTGAATTCAGGGCTGATGTGCTTTAAAAAATTGAAGCCCCTCGCCGGTCAGAACGGATAGCAGCCAGTGGTTAATGCCGATGGCGACATCTATCGCGGCGGCTTCCAACATGAAATCGTGTCCGGCATCCGGAACCAACAAACGGTCCCCATGGTAAAATTCTGCAATTGATTGGAAATTATGAACAACCGTCCGGTCGTGCTCCGCACCGATTACAAAAACCGGGCAGCGAATCTTTGAGCGGTCGATCGTAAGGGCTCCAGTGCTGTAATGGTTTATCACCGAAACAGACTCCGGCACCAGCTGTTGATAAATCGCATTAAAGGATGGGTCGTCAATTTTGTAGAACCAGATATCTCTGGCCTGCTCGGGAGAAAACATAAAGGTCTTATCAAGCGGCAGGGGATCGCGAATCGCTCCCAGCTGCCCGGGTCCGACGGAAGCCAAAAGAATTAAAGCCCGCAGTTTTGCCTGCTCAGCTGCTTTTTGAACCGTGATTCCGCCCATGCTGTGTCCGATCAATATGGCCGGCTGATCGATCCAGGCCAATACCTTTAAGACATCTTCCGCGTAGTCGTCAACGGCCAATTTCTGATATGTCTCTTCGGGCACCGAATACGAACCGCTATGATTTCGCAGGGACATCGAATAAACCCGCCATCCTGCAGCTGCAAAAAACGGCAGCCATTTGCGATAGGCCCACCAGCCATGACAGGCGCCGTGGACCATCAGAATGGGAGTGTTCAGGCATGTCGGCTCAATTCTTGAGATCCCTTTAACGAAGAGTCCGTTGACAGCGTATTCAGTCTCATTAAAACCAATTGGTTCAATTGAGTTCATATGGTATAGCCTTTCCGATATCCACCACCTGGTTGGAGATCATATAGATATCGCTATCATATCTCAAGTGTTAAATAGTGCTTTAGAATATCGCCGGCCTAAAAACCGTGCCGAAAAAATCTGCCCGGGATGCGTCCTGCTGTCTATCGACTTTAACAACTATTTCGTTTGATTGAGCGCGGAACAACTATAATTTACTGAGTTAAAAAAAACCTTTTACTTAATGATTTCTTTCGAATATATTTACTTTAAATGATAAAGGAGAAGAATCATGGGCAAATCAAAGGACACCCGAAAAGACGCTAAAAAGAAACCCGCAAAAACGGCCAAAGAAAAAAAGCAGGAAAAGCAGCAAAAGAAGCATCCGAAATAGAAGAACTGCTTGAACAAATAAACCGAAATTATTTAAGGTTGACAAGTAGCCGGATTAATAATAAAAGTAGATTAAGCTGAAATATTTTGCTGATAATTATTCACCTATCCTCAGAATATAGTCTGGGTATTGACGTCTGATGACGCATAAAATACCTCGGAAAGGCTTGAGGTTTCTCTGACTAAAAAGGCAGTGTCGGAAATGACTCTGCCTTTTCTATTTATATCTACGGCTAAGGCTTAAATCATGCGGTTGGTTCTCTTTGAAATTAAGTATTCAGATCGATTAGTTTTAGACTATCTACCTCAGGCAGCCTATACCTGACGTTCATCCATTTTACGGTAAAATAGCCGCTGTTTTTCTATCACCTCCAACTTAAAAGGCCTGGCTAAGATAAGCTTCGCCGGAAAAGGGAAGATAATATGCTTCAAAGATACGACATATCCATGGATAATGAGACAAATCGCCTTTCAATAAAAGAATTTGCAGTTATCGGACGCAAACCACGAAAAAGGGACTATGACGATCCCGCTCTGGAAAATTTCTCACTGATGCATGAGGTCTCCTTCGATGTTGACACGATTCGTGCTGCGATTAAAGACGGGTCGGACGCATTAATTTCAGAGCTTCGATCCGATGATTTTTTCCCGAATGGATCCTGTGCGGAAGTTATCGCCGAAGGTGTGACCGGCTTTTTTAATGACAACACGGAACCGGTGTCTGAAGTGTTTTTTGACGATCGAACCCTTCTTTCCAATCCTGTAGAAAAATAAAGACAAAAATGTTTGGCTGCTGCAAATGGCGCAGTGATTTAACTTTCATAGCCGGGAAAACAGGGAATCCTTTGATTAGGGGCAATCGACCTTTTGTTCCCTTTAAAGCTGGTACCAGCCCAATCCGGAATTACAAGATCTTAATCCCTAAAAAATCCTGCCAAAATCCGCAGATTTAGCAAGGCCAATTTTCATTTGACACAACCGCCGGGAGGCACCATGTACTCTGCTTTACTGGGAGCAGTTCGGGGCAGTTTGTCTCTGATTGGGTATATTTTGAACACGGTGTTCTGGTGCATACCTTTGTTTGTGTTGGTGGCCGCCAAGGCGGCGGTTCCTTTGGAATTCTGGATGCGAAAATGTAGCCGCATACTCAACGCCATTGCCGAAAACTGGATTTGGGTCAACAATCAAAACCAGAAGCTCATCGGAAATACCCGGTGGGATATTCAAGGTATGGAGACTCTGGAACGGTCTAAATGGTATCTGGTTCTGGCCAATCACCAGTCCTGGGTGGATATCCTCGTGCTCCAGCGGGTATTTCACCGAAAAATTCCCTTTTTGAAGTTTTTCATCAAAAAAGAGCTGATCTGGTTGCCGATACTGGGGCAGGCATGGTGGGGAATGGATTTCCCTTTTGTAAAAAGATACACCAAAAGCCATCTCTTAAAAAAGCCTCACTTAAAAGGCAAAGATATCGAGATAACGCGCAAAGCTTGTGAGAAGTTTAAGTACATACCGATTTCTATTACGAACTTTGTAGAAGGCACGCGTTTCACGAATGCCAAGCATCGCAGACAACAATCGCCGTATGATCATCTACTTAGACCCAAGGCCGGGGGGATTGCATTCGTACTGGGTTCCATGGGAGATCGGATTCACCGGGTACTGGACGTCACCATTGTGTATCCTGATGGCATATCAAGCTTTTGGGCACTTCTCTGTGGTAAAATCCACAAGATTAAGGTTAAGGTCCGGTCACTGCCGGTAAGCCCGGAAATGCTTGGTGATTATGCCAATGATGGGCACTTCCGGTCTAAAATGCAGCATTGGCTGAATAATATTTGGGAAGAAAAAAATCGGTGTATCGAAGAGATGATCACTTCCTGACCGATAATGTACGGCATGCTGCAATCAGAAAGTCACAAGTTTAGTCTTTCAGACATTTTTCGAAATTCGGCGTGAGCTGAATCACATTTCAAAAAGCGATGGGAATTACCATATAATGGATCCGGAAAATGATTATGTGAAGTATTTTTACAACAAATACGAGGGGCGCGTAGCAATCGGAGTCGGCTATGACCAGAACCTATCCGAAATATATCCCTTTGTTTATGAAGGTACAGATCATAATTCAATTGGTCTGGTAGCCTTAGGTGTTTATTCGCATGAAAATATCAACTATGTCCACATCTACCATATGGGCTCTTTCAAAAGCAACTGCGGAAATGGCAGCCGGATACTTCAGGAACTTTGTTTTCAGGCCGATAAATACAAAATAATTTTGAGTCTGAGTCCAATTTTTATGCCCAATGGAAAAAATGAGCCGATGCGCACCGATCAGTTGCGGTCCTGGTATGGCAGATTCGGTTTCAGCGGCAATTCGCCATTCAGAAGAAAACCATTTAATATTTAAAATTCCTTCCGACTGCCTGATTAGCGCTTTTATTTTTTCCCGTCATATTCTTTTTATCCGCTTCCGCCCCTGCCCGTTCAACAAGCCCGGCAATGCTTTCAACAGCTTTCGTTGCGGGCCGGAATTTCTTCGTTCAGCGTGCCGCCGGTTCAATCGCCCTTGACAATTAAATCGGCCTTCGATATTCGGATTTAATCATAATCGGACTCAACACTTTGTACAGGAGGTACCCCATGACTTACCGATTTCACCATCTTCATTTGATCTGCAAAAATTTGGAGCAAATGATCGGTTTTTTTACGGATGCATTAGGGGCAACGCTCATTGCCCGAAAGAAGTTTGGAACGGCGGACGGCGCTTCGCTCGATCTTCAGGGCACGACCGTCAATCTGCGGGTAGCCCGGGAAGATGAAGATATGTTCGGTGATGCATCCCGCAGCAGCTTTGGCTACGACCACATAGGGCTGCAGGTCGAAGATGTCGACGCCGCTTTTCAGGATTTAAAAAAGAGGGGGTTCTCCTTTTTCATGGAACCTAAAGATATTCCGGATTTAAGAATTGCCTTTTTTAAGGGACCGGAGGATATAACCATTGAACTGGTCCAGAAGCTGGAGCGATAAATATGGACTTACCGCCGCTTTATCGAGTCCGGCAGCTTTTCGATGTCAGCACCGTTGCCGATGTGCCGGCGGCGGTGCGTGATGAATTCTCAAAATTTGACTGGCAGGCTAAAGTCCGGCCCGGCCAATCGGTGGCCGTCGCTGTCGGTTCCCGGGGCACCCATGATCTCAAATTTCTGGTGGCATCCACCGTGGCATGTTTGAAATCCATGGGACTAAAACCTTTTGTGATTCCAGCCATGGGATCCCACGGCGGCGGAACAGCCGATGGTCAGACCCGGGTGCTGGCGGAATTGGGTATTACCCGGGATGAGGTCGGTGCCCCGATTGTGGCCAGCATGGATGTCGTATCGTTGGGACGGATTGACTCCGGTGCCGAAGTATTCTTTGCCAAAGATGCGTTTGAGGCGGATCATGTCGTCGCCATCAATCGCGTCAAGCCCCACACCGCCTTCCGTTCGGCGGTGGAATCCGGCTTGTGCAAAATTTTAGCTATCGGCTGCGGCCGGCAAACGGGAGCAGCACATTTGCACCGCTATGATCTGGGACAAACCATCGTGCCGGCGGCCCGCTTAATCATACGAAAGGCGCCCGTCCTTTGCGGCCTGGCAGTCACGGAAAATGCCGGCGGCGGAACGCATTCCCTGAAACTGGCACTGCCCGAGGAATTTCCCGCCCTGGACAGCGAATTTTTGAAAATTGCCTGGACCCTGCTGCCAAAACTTCCGGTTGACGATCTGGATATTCTCGTGGTGGATGAAATGGGAAAAAACGTGAGCGGTGCCGGAATGGACCCTAATGTCATCGGTTTCTGGCGCCGGGAAGGCGGTATCCGCCAACCGGATTACCGCATTCTGGTCGTACTGGATCTAACGCCGCATTCCCACGGTAATGCGACCGGTATCGGCATGGCGGATCTGACCACCCGGCGGGTGGTTGATAAGATCGACTGGGAGTCCACCTATCTGAATGCATTGACCTCCGGTGTGTTGCGGTCGGCCCGCATGCCGATTCCTGTTGAAAACGACAGGCTGGCGGTTGAAGCGGCTTTGTACCGAACGCCTGATCCGGCAAGTATTCGCATGGTGCGCATTGTCAACACCGGTGAACTGGAAACGTTTTGGGCCACCGCAGCGGTGGCTTCTGAACTCAAAGCGCAGAAGAACATCGCCGTCGATGATGCTGCATGGGAGTTGAAGTTCAACCCGGAAGGCCGCTTGCTGCCCATGATGGACTGAAAGGACCCTGATCGAGCAAAAGGTGAATGTGGCATCGAAAAGTAAATACCGATGCCATTTTATTTACGATCATTTGGTGAAGGAGTAATTGATGACTAGACGTTATGGCGCGAAAACCCTGATTGCTTTTGCGCAGTCGCTGCTGGAAAAAATGGACCTGCCGTCCGAACGCGCGGCGGTGGTTGCCGATATTCTGGTGGAAGGCGACCTTATCGGCCATTCAACCCACGGCCTGCAGCTTTTGGCCCCTTATCTAAAAGAGCTCAGTGCCGGCAGCATGTCCGGAACCGGTGAACCCGAAGTGCTGCAGGACCGAGGGGCGGCGGTCACCTGGGACGGCAATTATTTGCCGGGACCCTGGCTGGTTATGCGCGCAATGGCGCTGTCATTTGAAAGAATTGCCACACACCCGGTTATGACGGTGAATGTGCGGCGCAGCCATCACATTGCTTGTCTGCAGGCCTATCTCAAACGGGCAACAGATCGCGGACTGGTAATGTTGCTGATGTCCTCGGATCCCTGCAGCGGTTCGGTAACGCCTTACGGGGGATGCACGCCGCTTTTCACGCCGAACCCGATAGCAGCCGGCTTTCCCACCGACGGTGAACCGATTTTGATTGATATCAGCACATCTACGACCACCAATGGCTTGACCCAGCGGCTTTACGATGCCGGCCGCCAACTGCCTCATGAATGGCTGATTGATAATCAGGGCCGCCCCGGCAATGACCCGGCGGTGCTTTTCAGCGAGCCGCCGGGCGCGATTTTACCTCTGGGGGGAATGGAATCCGGACACAAAGGTTTTGCATTGGGTTTGCTGGTTGAGGCGTTGACATCCAGCCTGGGCGGGTTCGGTCGCAAGGATGGGCCGCAGCGCTGGGGTGCATCGGTTTTCATGCAATTCATCGATCCGGAGGCTTTCGGCGGCCTGAAAAATTTTAAACAGGAGACCGGCTGGCTGGCCGCGGCCTGCCGCAACGCCACCGGATTGCCGGGCGGGTCGGGAGTGCGTCTGCCCGGCCAACGCGGATTGGAACTGCGCCGGGAGTATCTGGCAAACGGCGTCGAGCTGGCACCGACCATCATGCCCCTGTTGGAGCCCTGGGCCGCGAAACTGGGTGTTCCCTTGCCGGACAGTCAACCCTAACAAGGAATTTTGGTAAGCGACCACTTCACGCAGTCTGAAACATCAGCTAAAAAACTGCCCGGGTAATTCTTTGAATATTGCCTTAACCCTTTCCTTTTATCCATAGAGGGCCGGTACAGGTAAGGTTCAATTGTTTCAAATGAGATTTTTCCAGGCTCTAACCGGTGCTTGAGATCCACCCATACCTGGCAAACAGCAATGATTTTTATGTTTTTGAGCAGTCCTAAAGCAAAATCATATTTAACCGAGACGGTCTTTTTTTTAGGGCTATAAATAACTATTGGCGGGTTATTAATCTGTTTGAAATTGTCTTTGGATTGAGATAAAACTAACTCAAAATGATCCTCAGTCATGCAATCCTCTTCCTACTTGCGCACGATCAGGCCTGAATGATATTAAATAAGCGCGGGGCTGCGACCTCAATTTTCGGTCAGCAAGATCTATCGGGAATGCAATAAAATATCAGAAACGCTTATGAAGGCGGGCAGACCGGTTAAGACTTCACAAGGCGGATTGCCTAATACTCAACGACTTTCGTCGATAGGCACAGTCTCACCTTTTTGTCGAGGATGGCAATCGCTTTGGAAAAATTCTCGTCACTGGCTTCATGCGGCATGGACTCCACTTTTACCAATCCTCGTTTTTCAGCCTCGCTGACAGTAAATTTCCGCTGCTTTTTTAAACTGCCATATAATATTAAGATCTGCTTTAACTCTATTTCATCGTCGTTGATGTAAACGTATGGATTGGTCGAATCCATAGACACCTCTTCTTGAGTCAACCACCTTCCCGTGCATGGCACGGCATGGCTTAAAATTTGGCCATCGGTCGATAAGTCAAAAGCACATTCGGGCTTTAAACATTGAACCTGTAATCGGGTGCAACATCTAACGGCGACGGAATCAGACGACACCCAAGTACCTGTTCGTGAAACAGGTTCCGGATTGCGATCAGCTAAATTATGAGGTACGATTATCAGTCGTGATGATAGTTGTCAAGTGATTCAAGAACCCTATTTTTCATGAGAACGGATCGTTGGGGGTATCTTGCCAAAATCATTGGATAAAAAAACCGAGCGAAAATGAGTATTATCCGGTCTCATATGGATCCGCGTATTTGACGCCGGGGGCTGAAAATGGAATCATACCGGCTGCAGGATTTTAACATCACCCTAAATAAAAAAGGGGCTGACCGCTATACCAAGGCCAGCTATCCGGTCCGTTACGGGAAATTTTGCGAGATCAAATCCACGGACTATCTATTCCAGTTTAATCTGGCAGGAGAAATTAAATATATTCAGGGTGTTAACCAGAATTGGCCGCATCCGGCCGAATGGTTAAAGCGGACAGATGCCAATGATTGGGTTTTTTATTCCAGCGCCGGATACCATCGGATCTTTGACTTGTTGGGCGAATACTATCTTCCGTGCCTGCCTTATTCCTCCAATTCAATCTGGGTCTATAATCCATTTAACGAACCCATGATTCAAAAGGCCTTAAAGGCCTGGGATCATTTACTGGCCGCCCTTCGCACCACGGACAGCACTGGCTTTCCTGAAAATATAAAAAATTTCCTAAGGCTTGTGACCCGCCACGACCACATCGTTTTGCATCGGAAATCAGAAAAACTGCACGAAATTATTGGAAGTCCGGTGTCGGTTCTGCCCCCGGATGCCCGCCACGTCGATTATGAAGTGATTCCGCTTATAATTGCCGACGGCTGTTTGTATCATTGCGGCTTTTGCTGCATAAAAACCGGGCAACGCTACCGCGCCCGGTCTGAACGGGATATTTTGTTACAAATTCGGCAATTAATAAACCGCTGGCGATAGATAAGATTGAGGATGCATTTCAAAAGATGCTCGCTATAAACCGCATGTATCTTAACATTGAAATTACCGCCAATTTCCTGATTGGGGATCACCTGCCTCCCGGTCACTATCGCGCGCTGATCGATATGGTTCGCTCCCGGCTGGATCGTTTTTACAGCAAGGGCGGCATTTATCTATCACCCTTGCATTCAAGCTGCAACCACCGTGAATTATTGCGCACATTTGGAAAGATTAAGAATCTAAGTCGGTTGCCAACCTACCTGTATTTGATTCAACGGCTGTAGTATTATGATTTTCTGAGCAAGTCGTGCAACGAGGCAGGCGTCAGGAAAGTAAAATCATAGTTGCCCAGTGAGATAATATCCTGGTCATGAAGTTTTTCCGGATTGTCATTAACCCTTCGGCCATTGAGTTTGGTGCCGTTGGTGGATCCACAATCCTTAATATAAAATGTCCCCCCGGAGATACAAATAACGGCATGTTTTTTTGATATCGCCATGTCTTTCATATTCATATCATTGTTTTTGGTTCGGCCAATCGTGAAACTGTTGGCGGGCGATTCAGAGCCTGTCCGTTTCATTAGGGGATATATGGCATAAGGCAGGCTTGCACCGGGACCTGATCTTTTGATGATTTGATCGTCTAAATTAACAATCAGGGTTTGGTTTGCCTTTAAGGCATGATCCCTGGTATTCCGTTCCTCTTCCGGCTGTTCTGAAGCAGATATGCTCTCCGCATTTAAGGCCGAACCGATCAGGACTGGATTCTGAACATATGCAATGAAATCGGCTCTGGCAGACTCCTGGAAAAACCATTTCAGTGATGCCAGAGTTATCCTGCCGGAAGGACCCAGCATACTTGACAGCGGTCCGGTGGTCTCAGATGCCAGCACCTTAGACCCGGCCGATAAGTCCGCCTCGCCCTTAATACGGTTTTTAAACCGACTTAATATGCTTCTGACCATAGACAGTAACCGCCACTATTTTTATTGATATTCTGAACATCTACAACCAGTTCAGCATGGATAACCAAAAACTTCTAAGATATTTATTATATCGCCTATAAATCCATAAAACTTTAATTTTGATTAACGATTATTCCGGATTTGGGGTACAATAGAAATACTCGGCTCAGAATTCAAAGCGGATAGACAGATTGAAATAAAGAAAATTGGTGGTTGCTTAACGATTTCAGGCTGGTCTGGCCGGGCGCCCATAATGATTCAGGAAATACGGCCGGACGGATGAGCGCCCGGGGCAGCCGGCACTGTTTCTCAGACGGAAACAATGTTTGGGGTTCAAGCCCCGCTGCTACCTTGCATTTCCAGCCGGTTATGTTTATATTTGTTAGTCATGAAAGCGAACAACGAAAAAATACCCAATCCCAAGGAACTGGAGAAGGAAATCAGTGAGTTTCTGGCCAAAAAGTTTGGTGAGAATGTAAAAATTGTCTCACCGCTGGTCATGCCCCAGGAGGCCATCCTGGACAAAACCAAGGAGTCCGGCAAACCCAAACCAAAAATTAATTTCAACCTGAAGCCGGAAGAACTGATTGCCTATCTGGATCGGTACGTCGTCAAACAGGACGACGCTAAAGCCATTTTAGCCACTAAAATTTGCACACACTTCAATCGCATCAAGCGCTCCATCGAATCCGACGATGGGATCGGGACCATGGTCGGCAGCATCAAAAACAATGTGCTGATGATCGGTCCGACCGGTGTCGGAAAAACGTATATCATTAAATTAATTGCGAATAAAATTGGTGTACCGTTTGTTAAAGGCGATGCCACCAAATTCAGCGAAACCGGATATGTCGGCGGCGATGTGGAAGATCTAGTGCGTGACCTGGTTCGGGAAGCCGATGACGATATTGAACTGGCCCAGTACGGTATTATTTATATCGATGAAATCGATAAAATTGCATCAAACCGTAATTTGATCGGGGCCGATGTGTCGCGCACCGGTGTCCAGCGTGCCTTGTTAAAACCGATGGAAGAAACCGAGGTTGATTTAAAAGTACCCCATGATCCAATTTCCATGATTCAGGAAATCGAGCGATTCCGAAAAACCGGCAAGCGGGAAAAGCGGTCGGTCAACACGGGCAATATCCTGTTTATCATGAGCGGGGCCTTTATCGATCTGGTGCCGATCATCCAAAAACGGCTTTCCAAACAGGAAATCGGGTTCGGCGCACGTATTCGTAACTCCGGCGAGGACCTCGATATTTTAAAGAATATCAGGTCTGAAGATTTAACTGAATTTGGTTTCGAAACGGAGTTTGTCGGGCGCCTGCCGGTCCGGGCGGTGTTTGAGCATTTAACTGAAAACGATCTGTACCAGATTCTGAAAAATCCCAATAATCCCATTATCTTGGGCAAAAAGCTCGACTTTGCGGCCTATGGGATAGAGGTAAAGTTCGAGGACCTGCTTCTGCACAAACTGGCAAAACATGCTTTTGCTGAAAATACCGGCGCCAGGGGATTGGTCAGCGCGGTTGAAAGGGCGCTGCTTGACTTTGAAAAAAGACTGCCTTCAACCGGGATTAAAAAATTTCCGGCTACGGCCGCTTTCATTGAAAATCCGGTGCAATCCATTCAATCGCTGACCGATGTCAGCCTGGCCCATCAAACAGATACCATTTTTGATCAACTGACGATAGAAGAGACTGAAATCATAAAAGAATATCTGAAAGAGAACAAGCATAATCTGGCAGAAAAATACAGCCTGACCATGACCCCATCGCGCATTGATCTGGTTGCCACATGCTATGCCAAAAACACGCTGGATATCGGCAACGTCATTGCAAAGATTAAATCCTTTTATGACGAAATCAAAAAGATTGAGCTGTACTTTTATAAAAATCATGATATTAATATTGTTCTCGAAGAGGATGCCATCGATTTTATCATCGGGCAGCTGATAGACGATTCCTTAGAACTCAAACTTGTCTATCAAAAAATTGACGAGGACTTTCAATACGGCCTGAAATTGGCCCGCGAAAAAACCAACCGCAATCGGTTTTTCATAACCCGCGACGCCCTGTTGAATCCTGAAGCATATATCGGCAATCTAATTCGGGATGTTGGATTAACATCTCTTGGCCCGGATATCTCATAAAGCTTGATTTGTATAAAGCAGTATAAATTAAATACGAGATGGAATTAATATTATGATCGGCATATCAAAACTATATTGCGGAACCGTTGAGCCTTCCGATGCACTGCGTTATGGTCGCGATTCCTCAAAATTACCCTCCCATTTACTGCAATTTTCCAAGGATAAACGTCCCGTGGTCGTCTGGAATGTGACGCGCCGCTGTAATCTGAAATGTGTCCATTGTTATGCCCATGCTAAAAATATAGCCTTTGACAATGAACTGAGCACCGACCAGGGCAAAGAATTAATTAACGATCTGGCCGGCTTCGGCTCACCGGTAATGCTGTTTTCGGGAGGCGAACCGCTCGTTCGCAGGGATCTGCCGCAGCTGGCAGCCTATGCGGTTGAAAAAGGAATGCGTGCGGTTATTTCCACCAACGGCACGTTGATAACGCCGACCAAGGCGCGAACATTGAAAGAAATCGGGTTGTCCTATGTCGGTATCAGCCTGGATGGAATGCAGGAAGTAAACGATCGCTTCAGAGGTGTCAACGGCGCCTTCAAATCAGCTCTGGAAGGAATAAAAAACAGCCAGGAAGCGGGCATCAAAGTCGGACTGCGGTTTACCGTCAATAAATTCAATGTTGACGAAATCCCAAAAATTTTTCAACTTCTGGAAGAAATGGACATCCCCCGGGTATGCTTTTACCACCTGGTTTATGCCGGGCGCGGGTCCGAATTGGTGAAAGAAGACCTTAGCCATGAGGCCACCCGCAAGGCAGTCGATCTCATCATGGATGAAACCCGGCGTTTATTTGACAAGGGCAAACCCAAAGAAGTACTGACGGTGGATAACCACGCCGATGGCCCCTATGTGTATTTGAGGATGCTAAAAGAAGATCCCGCGCGGGCCAAAGAGGTGTTGGAACTGCTCCAATGGAATGAAGGCAACAATTCCGGTCGGGGGATCGGATGCGTCAGCTGGGACGGCGAAGTCTATGCCGACCAATTCTGGCGTCATCACAGTTTCGGCAATATCAAAGAGCGGCCTTTTTCGGAAATCTGGATGGATACCTCCGAGGAGTTAATGGGCAAACTGAAAGACAGGAAAAAGCATGTCAAAGGACGCTGCGCCACCTGCAGTTGGCTGGATGTGTGCGGCGGCAATTTCAGAGTACGCGCCGAAGCGGTCAGCGGTGATGTTTGGGCACCGGATCCCGCCTGCTACCTGACCGATGAGGAGATAGCGATGGCCCATGGTGTCTCAAGTTGTGATTAATACGATAGAATTTAGATATCTGCCTTTTAGCACAAATAATCAAAACACAAGCACCAAATTTCAAATAAATTCCAAATTCAAAATAACAATGACCGAAACTAACTGCTCTGCACCGCCACATCCATACATTTGAGATTTGGATATTAGGTCATTGGATATTATTTGTGATTTGATATTTGTGATTTCCGGCTTACCCCGGCTTGGCGGCGATCCACTAAATTACTATTGATCAACAAAATTTTATTGTAAAAGGACAGCCATATGTTATTTCCAGACTACAGACCCAGACGATTGCGGCAAAGTGAAGGCCTGCGGAGCATGATCCGCGAAACCCAGTTAACGGTCAAAGATCTGATTCTGCCCCTGTTTGTAATCGACGGCCAGAATATTAAAAACCCGATCCCGTCAATGCCAGGACATTACCAGCTGTCGATAGACAATTTTCTGAAGACAGCGCAGGAAGCATATGATTTGGGAATTCCGGCGATTATCCTTTTCGGCATACCCGATAAAAAGGATGCTCTGGGCACCAGCGCCTATGCAGATAGCGGCATCGTTCAAAAAGCAGTCCAAACGGTAAAAGAAAAATTTCCCGAACTGGTGGTCATCACCGATGTTTGCCTGTGCCAGTATACAGATCATGGACATTGCGGCGTCGTGGAGGGCGATAGCATCGACAACGATGCCACCCTTGATCTGCTGGCCCGCACAGCCCTGTCCCATGCCAAAGCCGGGGCCGATATGGTTGCCCCCTCTGACATGATGGATGGCCGGGTGGCCGAAATCCGCGAAATCCTGGATGAAAACAACTTTTACCGGGTTGCGCTCATGGCCTACTCTGCTAAATATTGCTCGGCCTATTACGGACCGTTTCGCAGTGCGGCTGATTCGGCGCCCAAGTTCGGTGATCGCCGGACCTATCAAATGGATCCGGCCAACGCTTTGGAGGCTATTCGCGAAGTGACCATGGACATCGAAGAAGGTGCGGATATCATCATGGTAAAACCGGCCCTTGCCTATCTGGACGTCATCTACCGGGTACGTGAAGAGTTTGACCTCCCGCTGGCAGCCTATAGTGTCAGCGGTGAATTTTCCATGATAAAAGCCGCCGAAAAAATGGGATGGATCGACGGTCCCAGGGTCATGATGGAAACACTCACGGCCATCAAGCGCGCCGGTGCGGATCTCATCCTGACCTATTTCGCAATTGAGGCTGCCAAAGCGCTTCAATCATAATTATTCCGCCCCAAAAATAACAGAACCTGGGCCTCAGATTGTTTTTTGTAAACTGAAAAATGTTGTATGATCGAAGCGCCGCGGATTAATTATCTCCGGTACGCCATTGCTCGTGAAGGCTATCATTAATTTATTGACTTTGCCGTTAGCGATACGGTTCGCTGAGGCTAAAAATATTCAAGGATAACCATGAAACCCCAACACACCCAACCAGAATCCAGCACCTCGCAGGCCCACCCCAAAGAGCAGGGATCCTCGCTGCGCCTTGTGGCGTGGGAAACGACACGCAACTGCAATCTGGCCTGCGTTCATTGCCGTGCTTCGGCTACCACGGGCCCTCACAGCGGGGAGTTGGACACCGCCGAAGCATTCAAGCTGCTGGACCAGATCGCAGAAGTTGCCAAACCGATCATCATACTGACTGGCGGCGAACCCCTGCTGCGCGACGATATATTTGACATTGCCGCTTATGGCACGGAAAAGGGCTTGCGAATGGTGATGGCGCCTAACGGCACGTTGGTCACCGAACCCATCGCCAGGCGCCTGATTGACTCGGGTATCCAACGCATCAGCATCAGCCTGGATGGCGCAACCCCCCAAAGCCATGACAAATTCAGAATGGTTGACGGCGCCTTTGAAGGGGCCGTTTCTGCCATGAAAATTGCAAAAAAAGTCGGGCTGGACTTTCAGGTAAACACCACGATTACCAAAACAAACCTGGATCAAATTCCCAAAATCCAGCAACTGGCCGTTAAAATGGGAGCCGTTGCCCATCATATTTTTCTGCTGGTTCCCACCGGTCGCGGCAAATACATCGTTGATACGGAAATAAACGCAGCCGAGTATGAAGAAACCTTAAACTGGTTTTACGACCAACGGGACAAAACGCCGCTGGAACTCAAAGCCACCTGTGCACCCCACTACTACCGCATCCTGCGCCAACGGGCCAAAGAAGACGGCAAGTCGGTGACCTTTCAAACCCATGGACTGGATGCCGTTACCAGAGGTTGTCTGGGCGGCATCGGCTTTTGTTTCGTCTCCCATCGCGGAGATGTCCAGCCCTGCGGATTTCTGACTGCCGATTGCGGCAATGTCCGGCAACGCTCCTTTGCTGAAATATGGAATCATTCCAAAGTCTTAACCGATTTGCGCAATTATGATAAGTTAGGGGGCAAATGCAATCCCTGTGAATTCAAACGGGTATGCGGCGGCTGCCGGGCAAGAGCGTATGAGGCAACCGGCGATTACCTCGCAGAAGAGCCCCTTTGCAGCTATATACCGCGTAAGGCCTAAGAATGAAGATTGAAGATTGAAGATTGAAGATTTGCGGATTTCAATCGATTTTACCTTTGCTCTATACCTGGTGTCAACCTTGGTACAAACAACGAGCCAATAAACTTTCATCCGGAATTCTTAGATATAATGCTTGTCAACTTTCAACTCGAAGCGTTGGCATCTAAACTATTGATTAGATATGAAGTATAATTGATCCGCCGGAAACAGACCTTAAATATTCATTATTAAATAGTCATTAGTCATTTTTCCAGAGGTGCCCCGATCATGAAAATTCATTCTCTGATGATCCCCGACCCGATATCCATAACGGCAAATGCATCAATCAGTGAAGCGATTGAATTGATGAAGATCAATTCGATTCGGCATCTTCCGGTGGTTTCCCGTGGCAGAAAACTTGACGGTTTCCTGACCCTGGTCGACTTGAAACAGGGCCTGATTCCTTCCATGCTGGGCGATCTGACGCTGCAGGATTTAATGATCAAGGAACCGATTACGGTGAGTCCGGATGACGATATTGAATTTGCTGCTCAGCTCATCTACAAAAACAAGATCGGCGGCATGCCGGTGGTAAAGGGCGATCAGCTGGTGGGAATCATCACGGCGACGGATATTCTGAGAACGTTTATCGACATGATGGGGATTCTCTCTTCCACCTCCCGTATCGATGTTGTCATCGGCAATCAAGCAGGCAGTTTAAAAAGGGCATTGCAGATCATCAATGATAAGGGCGGCGATATAATCAATGTCGGCATGACCGCGCAGCCAACCGGCAAGCGCATTTATTATTTCAGGCTGGCGGCTTGCGAGACAGCCGGTATCAAGCAGGCTTTGCAGAAACAGGGCTATGAAGTACTGGCGGCGATGGACTAGGGTGTTTCATTTGAAAAAAACCTTACCTTCACGCCATTTGCGGCCAATCTCTTTGACAACTACGGGTTTGGTGTCCACACACTCAATAATACATAGTGTAACCTGATCCACATCGACCAGTGAACAGCTGGCCATCCAACACCGGCCATTAAAAATAAAAAATCGATCATGGAGCTTCATATGGCGGCGTATTTCCAGCTCATGTCCCCGGGCGCGAAATCCCGCAAGGTGCCCTCCGATTTCATCAATGACTTCCTTCTCACTTTGAGCGATCAGCAGCCGCACTGGTTTTTGAACCCCCTCAATGCAATCCAAAGTCGTATTGTCTACCCGGGTATCAACGATTGTCAGCGCCGTTTTGGTGCGGTTGAAAAAATCGGCCAGTTTTGCGCGACCCGTGAAAAAGGGGTTCAGGGTTTGATCTTCCAGATTGGAATTTTTATGACCGTCGAAAAGATCCTGCACTTTTTGCAACAGGGGCAGCATGTGCTCATCAAAGACGTTCACCTCCCAGGTGGTGCTTGAAATTCGCTCTTCACAGCGTTTTAGGAGTTTCGGTAGAATAGTTTCGAGGAACCGTTGATAATTTTCGCGATATTTCTGACTGAACAATTGCTTGACGAGTTTTTTCCGGTTGGGATGGATTCCCACATATTCGATTGTCAGCCCGAACCGGGTACACAATTCCTCTAGCTCATAATCGCCGAAATATTCCCGTATGGCGTCCGATAGAATTTCAATGATTTCATTTTCCATTTCTTTTTTTCTCTCTTATTTTTTTGCCAAGCATGAACAAAACATAAATTCCGGCGGCCCATATAAAGCTGTTGACTAACATGGGCACATATATCCAATTTCCCGGAAACCACTGTCTTGAATACAGAGACAGAGAAATGATCGGAAAATGTAAAATTCTGGTTGCCACAACGAGTATTCTAAACCCGAACGTCGGCTCTGCCGTCACCGGATTCAAAGCAGTCGCAACCGACCCGGCGGCTGCGACAATCAAAACGCTCGACCCAAAATGCATCAATGCAATCAATACAATTATAGCAAACTTTTTCATCAATTCAAATAATTTAAAAATATATGAAATAATTTCAATTAAATACGAGAGTAAGGCAAGGCTTATTGCTCGGTTGCATCATCTGGCTATTTCTCCGGTTCGAACGTTGTATTCCCCCCGGGGACCGGGTCCGCAAGGACCGCAGGCCGCAATCCGAAATCACGAACTGCTTTTATTTTGAGGTGCCGGCCATCGGTGGAAAGGCGAATCGCACCATTGACATCGGTGCGCCAGATTGCGCATCCTTGATTATCATAGCGCTTTAAAGTTGCAAGATGCGGTAATTTGAACCGGTTGTTGAGGCCCGCGGATATGATAATCACTGCCGGATTTACTGCTTTCAGAAAAATATTGCTGCTCGACGTTTTGCTGCCGTGATGCGGGGCGACCAGAATCGTGCTGGCTAATTCGTGGCCGGCAAGTTGCACCAGCTCTTGTTCGGCCGCGGCCATGATATCGCCCGGAAAAAGAAATGAAATGGATTTCAATGATGCCTTCACCACCAGCGAGTTGTTATTCGTACTGCGCCATTTTTGAGTATTTCTCAATTTCAAAAAATTTGGCGGCGGGTACAACAAATTCAGCTCGACACCGCCGATGCGGTACCGGCGCGCCATACTCTCGAATACGGGCAGATCGATATTAAGGCGCGCGATAACTTGCATGAGACTGGCATACCCCAGTGTATTGCGCGATTCGTTGTTGGTCCAGACATTTCTGACATTAAAATTGCGCGCAATGTATATCAGTCCATTCAAGTGATCACTGTTCGGGTGCGAAAGTATCAGGGTATCAACGGTTCGGATTTTTTTTCGCCACAAAAAAGGCGCGATCACTTTTTCGCCAACGTTAAAAGTCGAATTGTCGCCAAACCCGCCGCCATCAACCAGAATTGTGTAACCGCCGGGCAATTCCAGCAGCGATGCTGAACCTTGTCCGACATCGATTACCGTCACTCTGAGATCTGGATGCCAAAACCGCTGGTAGAGCCAGTAGCAAGAATCCAGGGCCAGGGTCAGTGCAACCAGCACCAGCGCTAATTTAGCCAATTCTCCGGGCCGCATACCGGTGTGCAATGGAAAAAACCGTCTTAAACCGGTTGGGCCGACCCGCGCAGGATAATCGCGCTTGACCGGGAGATCCCGCTCAACCGCAGCGGCGGCGCTAGGCGCGGTTGCCTCCCCAGCCGGCTCAAAACGACGCTGGTTTAACAGGGCCCAGCCCAGGACATAAAAGCATACGATTTCCAGCAGGCTGGGGGTTACCATTTTCAGTGCTGCAAAGGGCAAATCGGCAAAAAAATTTACGATATCCAAAACATAAGACAGAATAAAAAGCGCGGCCTTGATGCACCCGGATGCCAGTGCTATGCTCAGGGGCAGTACAAACAGGGCCAGTAGCCCCAGGGGAATGGTGACGAATCCGACCAGCGGCACCACAATGAAATTAGCCGCAAGCCCGACCAGGGATACCTGATTAAAATAATAGGCGACCAGCGGCAGACTGCCGCAAATTGCAAAAAAGGAGACCAGGAAAAAAGAAACCAGCCTGCCCTTGAGTCGCCAAAGCCGACTTTCCGGCAGGGGTCTCCCTGGCGGAGTCCGCCATTTTTGCATCCGCGACCATCCGTAAATAATGGCAAAAACAGCGGTAAAGGAAAGTTGAAAGGAAATGGAGAAAAGCGCCGGCGGATCTGCCACCAAAATCAGCAATGCAGCCAGGCACAGGGTGTTTAGCGGATCCTGCTCACTCTCAAGTAAAAATGTCAGTAAAAATACGGCGGTCATTATAACGGCCCGCTGGGTAGACGGTGAAAAACCGGCGAGCATCCCGTAGATAAACACGGGCAGCAGTGATAATAAAGCTGCCGTTTTGCGCGTCCAGGCGTGCCAGAGCAGCGGTTTAATTCGCACCATCAGGGCCTGAAAAAAAACAAAGGCGACGGTTGCCACGATGCCGATATGCAGCCCCGATATTGCCAGTAAATGACCGACTCCGGCCCGATTAAAAGCTTGTCTCAATTCCGCTGAAATCTGCGTCCGATCCCCAATAATCAGCGCTTTTAATACGGCCCGGGTCTCCTCATCTCCGGCCCTGTCAATCAGATTGGAAAAAGTGTTGCGGGCGTTATGAATGAACTTTAAATAATCGGATGCGTCGTGGCGGTTAATAACATCGAGCCGGTCGCCCCCCACGTAGGCCGTAGTCCATATGCCTTTAAAAGCCATGAATCGGCGGTAATCAAATCCTCCGGGGTTTTTAAAATTGGTGATTAACCGCATGCTGCTTTTTAGCCGGAGCTCATCGCCGACAGCAATTGGCGGCAATTCGCCCGCCACGGTAACGCGAAGTTTTCCGGTGGCGGCACGGGTTTGATGGCCATCACCCAGGGACGATACGCGCAACACCAATCGAATCCGATTGTTGACATACTGCGGGAGACTGTCGACTTTTCCGGTTATGTCCCAGCGATCAGAACCGGCATAGTGAATAATATGATTGGCGGGAAATCTGGGATGAGCCCAGGGGCCGATCGACAGGCAGCCCAGCGCAACAAATAACAAGATCGCAAAAACACCCCCGGACTGCCGGCGATAGATATGCCGCAAGAGCCCAGCGGCACTAACGATGACAACCACCCCAACCCCAATTTCGAATCCCGCAAATTCGGAACCCAGGAATATTCCACCGATCAGGGCAATCAGGAGTGGAATTGCAGGGCAGAAATAAATGGGAGCGGTCATGACTTAAGGTGCCGTGTATCGGTCTGCGAAGAATAACATGATCGATAATTCTTCCCAGACAACTGGATAATGAACTAAAATGAGCTAAAATTTCAAAATACCTAAAATTGATGAGTCGTTTCACTCCGTCATTTATATAAATGGACAGAATGCCTTAATTTTAGTCATTTTAGTCATTTTACAATTTTAATTTGTTGCGAATAAATCCTGGGCCAGATGGAGCTTAGTGACCCTGGCAATTCCGGTTTCTATTTAACTCTCGTTATATCCGCTCCCAAACCGGCAAACTTTTTCTCGATTGACTCATATCCGCGGTCCAAATGGTAAACGCGGTTGACTTCAGTGGTGCCCTCTGCCACCAGACCGGCAATGATCAGCGACGCGCTGGCCCTCAGATCAGTCGCCATTACCTGGGCACCCGACAAATTAGGCATGCCTTTGACAATGGCGATATTGCCGTCCACCTTAATGTCGGCCCCCATCCGGATCAACTCGCTGACGTGAATAAAGCGGTTTTCAAAGACAGTCTCCGATATCATGCTGGTGCCGGCTGCGATGCTCATCAAAACCATAAACTGGGCCTGCATATCCGTTGGAAATCCAGGATAGGGATGGGTTTTTACATCGACACTGGCAATGTCACCCTCCGCCGATATATGGATGGTATTGGCAGCTGTGTCAATATTTGCTCCGGTGCGCCGCAATATATTTATCGTCGCACCGAGATGGTCCGGTTCGCAATCCAGCAGGGTAATATTTCCGCGTGTCAGGATGGCGCCTATCATAAACGTGCCGGTTTCAATTCGATCTGGAATAATAGCCGTTTCAACCGGCTTAAGGGAAGCAACCCCGTGAATCGTGACAATCGAGGTTCCGGCACCCTTGATATCAGCCCCCATTTTAACCAGGGTGTCCGCCAGGGCCACCACTTCCGGCTCACGGGCGGCATTGCGCAGGACTGTCGTCCCGCTGGCCGTCACGGCCGCCATCATTAGATTTTCAGTTCCCGTAACGGTGACCGTATCAAAATAAATGTCGGCACCTTTCAAGCGCCCAGCGGACGCCTCCACATAACCATGCTTCAATTCGATGGCGGCGCCAAGTGCGGCCAGTCCTTTTAAGTGCAAATTAATTGGGCGTGCGCCGATGGCACATCCCCCCGGCAATGACACCCGGGCCTTGCCCAGTCTGGCTACCAGCGGTCCCAGGACCAAAACCGAGGCCCGCATTTTTCGCACCAGGTCATAGGCCGCTTCGTGTTCAATCGGACCGGAAGCGTCAATTCGCACCGTATTTCCGAGGGTTTCGACCCGGGCACCGAGCTTGGATAAAAGCAAGGTTGCACTGTGAATATCCATTAAATCGGGTACATTGGTGTAAGTGTTGACGCCTTCGGACAGCAGGGAGGAAATCAATATCGGCAGGGCCGCATTTTTAGCACCGCTGATTCGCACATCACCATTAAGCGAGCACCCGCCTTTAACAATTATCTTATCCATATTAACCCCATTTCGGGTTGATGATTGAAGAATAAAGATTGAATAAAAAAAGCGCTCTCCCAATTTTACCCGGGGACAAGCGCTTTTGATCATTTAAGATGCCGCGCGTCTAGTGATGGTGCGCGCCCCGACCATGGGCCGTATCATAGACCGCTTTGATTATACAATAGGTCATCCCCATTCCCAGGATCGATAAAGCGTACCACAGGCCGCCCATAAACAATAGATGCCCCGGATCCCAAATCCATTCAAATTGAAATGGAAACATTTTCTTCCTCCCTTATACGTTCACAGGTTTACCCGCCTATGCCGGCTCCGGTTCCCCACCGGCTGCTTCAGTCTGCGCTTCCAGGGCCGCTTCCGTCTTAACAGTTTGCGGTTGCTGAGCATTATCGGCCTCGCCAACGACCGGTTGCGGTTCGATCGGATTTAATTCCTGCTCCTGGGGAAATATCGGCAGATACCGATAAGACAAGGATATCATGATGATGCCGAGCGCCACCGGCAAAAGTGTTGTGGCAAATTCCTGCCAGCTTGGGAAGTATGTTGCCCAGCCTTCAAAAGTCAACACCGGGGCCGCCAGCACCTGCAAAACCATTACCCAGCGATTTAAACAGACCCCCAACACGGCCAGGATCACAGCCAGCCATAGCGCACCCTGGCTTTTGCGGCCCTTGTCGGTGATCAGGATGACTGCCGGGATGATACCGCAGCCGATTTCCAGGATCAGGATCCATAAACCGTAAGCCGAGCCGGGATTGTTGGAGTAGAAGTCCATCAATGTAAAGCCTTTGGACGGCGCCGTAACCGTTGCCCAATAGACCGTATCGATAATCTTGGCGATGATATAAGTTGCAATCATCCAACCGGATATCTTGGCCAACAGCTCAATGACATTGTCTTTAACCAGTTTCTTGCGCGTGATGGTTTCGGTGATTTTGGTAATTAAAATCGTAAAACAAGGGCCGCAGGCCGCCGCCGACCAGGTAAACAAAAAGAAAGTCCAGGGCCAGACAAAAATTCCTTCGCGAAATCCAAAGGGACGGGCATACATCACGCCGGGGACACCACCCAGTGATCCCTGGTGGAAGAAGGACAGAAAGGCACCGGTTGCGGCAAAAACGGCCATAATTTCATGCATGTTGTGGCTCAGGTTATGGAAAAAGGGCACCTTGTCGATCTGCCGATTTTCGAGTATCAGCGGAATGTACTCAATGGTGAGCACTCCCAGGTAGCAGGTCAAACAGAAGGCGACCTCGGTCAGCATGGAGTGCACATTGGCGTGCCAGAAAATAAACCATCCCCTCAAAGGCTGGCCGATATCAAAGCCCAGAATCATCAAGGCCGAAACGTAGCAATAAAACCCAACCAGAACAGCAAAATTAACGATATTCTTGAGTTCGTCTTTGCCGATGATGTATCGCAGTAAGCCGGTAAAAAATGCGCCGCCGCCCAGTGCAATGATCGCTAAATCAGCCCAGATCCACAATGCAAAACCATAGGCATTATTCATGTTGGTTTGATTGAGCCCCTTGAAATAGACCAGGACCATGGCCACCGTGCCCAACAGCAGCACTAAATTCACGGGCCCGAGCCCCATGTAGAATTGCCAGGCCGGACAGCGTTTAACTCCTTTGGGAATTAATGCAGAATCCATAAGTTTTGTGCTCCAATATCGTTGATTGGTTGATGAGTTAAATTGTTAAATTGAGATGATGTCTTTAATTAAGAATGTTTTTGCACCTGGCCTTCCTGTTTAAGGTAGTTGTCGCCGGCCCGTCGGACCCACTCCCGACTGGAGAGATAGTAGACTTTGGTATTAACCCCCAGTCGTTCCAGCAGTCGGAAAGCATTGCGATTTTTGGGTTTGCCGCCGTGACTGTTATCGGGACGGGCAATTTTATACACAGTGTGCTGCGGGTTGTTCAGATCACCGAAGGTGATGGCTCCGGCCGGGCAGGCCTGGGTGCAGGCGGTCTGATACTCATCCTCTGCCACTTCCCGTCGTTCCTCAAAGTTGGCCTGCTCTTTGGCCAGCTGGTAACGGTGGTTGCAAAAGCTGCACTTTTCGACAATACCGCGCATGCGAACAGAGACATCGGGATTCAAAGATTTCTCCATTCCATCGGGCCACACCGGATCCCACCAGTTAAACTGGCGGACATGAAACGGGCAGGCTCCCATGCAATACCGGCAGCCGAAACAGCGGGAGTAGATCTGGCTGACGATCCCGGTATCCATATCGTAGTCGGTCGCAGTTGCCGGGCAAACCGACACGCACGGAGAGTGACCACCGTGCCCTTCACAATGCTGACAGGGCCTGGGCAAATAACACAATTCAGTGTCCGGAAACGGTTTCCCATTGGTTAATCGATAAACCCGCATCCACGAGATGCTGAGCAGTTTATCCGTGTCGTCTTTCCGAAACGGTACGTTATTTTCCGCCATGCAGGCCACCATGCAGGTGCCGCAACCGGTGCACTTGTCCAGATCGATAACCATTCCGAACTTTTTGCCATTTTCGTGTTTCATCAGAACCCCATTGAATTGAGTATTTGCTATTTACGATTGTCGATTGATATTTGAATGTTTAAATAAATTAAGCAGCTAGGTAATACGTTATAATTGGGCTGACGCTACTGACAGCGCTAAAATTAAAAACGCCAGAATTCCTCCGATATTCAATCTTCAATCTTCAATTTTAATAAAATTTAGGCCTCGCTGAGCTTGGCTCGAATTCCCCAGGCCGCATCGAAACCGGTGGCCGCATCTTGCACGGTTTGGTTCAGGGTATTGTAATTGGCCCCCTTGCCGGCCAGAAAGTCATCGTAGGCCGTGTGTCCCAATCCTCTCGGGATTGCGATGACACCCGGCATAATTCCATTAAAATAATTTATTTTCACTCTGGCACTGCCCGCGGGTGTGGTCAACGTGGCAGTTTTCCCATTGGACAACCCCAGCCTTTTGGCCGTGGCCGGATTCACCTCAACCAGGACATCATTGCCCTTTAGGATAGTATCCTCAAGTGATTTAACCATAAATGGCGGCGATCCGACATAGCCGCTGGTAAGCCGCAAGGTATCGTAGGGAATCAGAACCAGCGGGTAAAAAGAATCATCACCGGGTGCCGGCACCGATTTGTAAGGGGGCAAAGCCGCAATGGCATTATTGCTGAATTCAAATTTGGCGGAATCGGTTTCAAAGGCTGCATCCCAATTGGCGGCTAAATATCCGGCATCCACCAGGAATCCATCTTCAACCAGGGCATCCCACTGATCTGCCAGGGTCTCTGCCAGACAGGTTTCGTAGTCATCCCAGGAAAATGCCGCGGCCATCGAACCGCCCATGTCTTTGGCCAGTTGCAGGATAACATCGCCGACATAGCGTGTATTGTAAAGCGGCGCGACAACCGGCTGGGTCAGGCTGATGATCGGCTTCGGAAAACCACGGGCAATCGGCACATCTTCATATCGCTCGAGATAGTTGTGGTCGGGCAGTATCAAGTCGGCCCGGGCGGCAGTTTCATCCATGTAAGATGAAAAACTGACGATCAGCGGAATTTTCTCAAAGGCTTTGGTCACCGCCCGGGTATCCGGCATGGTAAATACCGGGTTGGCTCCGCTGACGAAAAGCACCTGCACCGGCGAATCCTGACTATCATTGATTAACTCCGGTAAGCGATCAAGCAAATATCGGGTATTGCTGTATTTTTCGCTGCCGGCCCCGTCAAGGCGAGCCTGCTGCATACCGTTGGCGGCAATTTCATCCATTTCAACATCAGGCCACTCGATATAATCGGGTTCCGGAACGGCTACCATGCCGCCGGCCTGGTTCAGATTGCCGACCAGCGCGTTGAGCATATGAACTGCCATAAAGTCCTGTAGGCTGCCGGGGGATCTCCCGGCGCCGCGGCCGCAAATTGCCAGGGGCTTGCGAGCCCGGGTAAAATCTCTGGCCAGGTCGGCGATCAACTCAACATCGATGCCCGTCATTTGAGAGACGGCACTCGGTGAGAAACCGTCCATGACAACCTTTTTGTACTCGTTAAATCCGGCAGTGTAATTGGCGACAAAGTCCTGGTTGTAAAGCCCCTCCTTGATAATTACATGGCCAATGCCCAGCGCCAGGGCGCCTTCCGTGCCGGGTCTGGCAGCGATCCATCGATTGGATTTGGCGGCGGTTTTGGACAATCGCGGTTCAATCTGGCCCATTTTCCCGCCGTTTTGGACCAGTGCGCTTTTGCCCTGGATCATATAAACGGGAGATTGCCATCCTTCGATTAACCCGCTGCCGAAGCTTAAGATGTAGTCGCAATTTTTCACATCAAATCCGGGCCTGGCCATCACGCCCTGGGTCAAATATAGAGCCAGTTCGTAATTGTCCTGGATCGAAGGGGTGCGGATAAAATTAGGAGAACCGTACACCGTTAAAAACCGGTTCCACAGCCCGGGGAGGGTACCGGAATCGGAGTCGGTGATACAGGCGACCGTGTGAGACAGGCCATTTGCCCTTAAATCGGACAATTTTTCCGCGATTTCAGCGATAGCCGCCTCCCATGAAATATTGATCCACTTCCCCTTGACTTTCTTTTTGGGGGACTGTACCCGATTGGGCCCATAGAGAAGTTGAGTACCTGACTGACCCAGCAGGCAGATACCGCCATCATTTACCGGATGTCCGGCCAGGCCCTCTATCTTAACAACCCGGTCATCTACGAGTCGCACGCTGATACCGCAGCCGCCCGGGCACAGGGTACAGGTGGATTTGACATAGATCGTCTCGCCTTTTTGCGGCACCGGTGTCCAGTCCCAATTCTGGGACCAGATGGAAAGATCATCGATCAATTTCCAGGGTAACGGCGAAAGCGCTGTGCCGGCTGCCCCGCCAATCGCAAATGACAAAAAACTTCGTCTGTCTATTTTCATCGAATCATCTCCGATATATTATTGAAAATTTTCGAATGAATATTGAATATTTAAAGTCTGCCTTCAGCAGATCGATTATAAAAAAAACCATTAGTGATTAGATTGACAGAGTGAACCGACTTCCACAAATATTCAATTTGCAATCTTCAATTTTCAATTATTTGTGGCATACAAAACAGCCGCCTTTGAGTGTTTGAACACTATTTTGGCTGACTTTTTCTTTCTGGTGACATTCGGAGCAGTCATCCATTTTCATGCGATCCCAGGAATTCTTTTTGAAACCGGCGATATTTCTACCCCAGATATCCCGGCTGACGCCGGTAATCCGGTTGGCCTGATACACCCTCATACTTTCCGACTCGCCGATCGGCCCATGGCAGGTGACGCAGTCCATGTTAGCCATTTTGACATGCGCAACATGGGGGAAAAACACGTGATCGGGTTGCCGGGAATACAGCAGCCATGGTACTTCACGGCCTTTTTCAACATATTGCGTGACAAATTTTTCCTCCTCCGGATTTTCTCCCTGAACCTCCTCATGACAGTCAATGCATTGGGCCAGTTTCGGCACCCCGGAATAGGTACCGTCTTCACGGAAAAAATGACAGCTTTCACAGCCGTCATCCACCAGTTCGTTGTGCAGGGAATGATTGAATTGAATCGGCTGCTCCTTGGAAGAATAGAGCAACTGGGGAAAAATAACCCATCCGAGCACCAGGCTGGCGAGCAGCCCGAGAATAAAAAACAGGGTGATGGGTCCTGCGACACCGCCGCCGGATTGCGGCGTTGCGGCGTCTGTTTGGGGGGAGGTTAGTTCTTGATCCTGGGCTTCGGAGGAAATCTGGTTCGCTTTATCCTCTGTGCTCATAGAAACTCCATCATGCTAAGGTTTATAAGATTATACGTCAAATTGAGCAGGCGCTGCGGCCGATTCCCAACCACCTTCAATTGACCTAAGTTGGGATGTTTAACCCAATCGTACATTTTTTGTCAAGCAAAATCCGTGATCAGAAAGACCCGTAGCTGTGCAATCCGGGCAGCAGATTCACCCCGAAATAAGTAAACACCACAGCTGCGAAACCGATCATGGAAAGATAGGCGATGCGTCTACCGTGCCATCCCCGAGTCAACCGCGCATGCAGCAAAGTGGCGTAAACAAACCAGGTTATCAACGACCAGGTTTCTTTCGGGTCCCAGCCCCAGTACCGTCCCCAGGCAGAATTGGCCCAAACGGCGCCGCTGATAATGCCGATGGATAAAAAAAGAAACCCAAGCAAGATAAGCTGGTAGCCCAATTCATCTAGCGCCCGGGGTTCAGGAAACCTGTCCAGCAGCCGGGTTTTGAATTCTGCAGGCATATTGCGAACTAAAAAAACGATGCCAAAAAACCCGAGACAGATGGGAACCGCAACCAGGAAAGCAAGTGCCCAGTCAGATATAAAAAGAACCCGGCTAAACAGCGCTGCAAAAACAAACAGAGTCAAGAATTTGGTTATTTTTGCCTTGAGGTTTTGTTCGTCGTCCCGGCCTTTTTTCATCAGGTACATCCCACTGATGACGAATGCCAGCGCAAAAGCGGCATAGCCGATAAAACAGGTGATCACGTGAGCAATAAGCCAGTTGCTCTTTAAAGCCGGGATAAGCGGTTGGATGGCACTGGGAATTCCGGGTTTCAGGGAGGCATAGGCCATCACCAGACAGGCAATCGGGGTAGCAAATGCGCCAATTATGTTATTTGCGATCCGGCGTTCGATGATTAAATAAATTAATACAATGACCCAGGCAAAAAAAACAAGGGATTCGTATAAATTTGAGAAAGGTGCATGGCCGATCCCGAGCTGATAGGATTCAACCCATCTCACCAAAATGCCGACGGTATTACCGACCAAGCCCGTCAGGGCAATCCAGGTTGCAACCCTTCCTAAAAGTTCCTTTCTAAAAATCCAGGCGCAGATGTACAAAAATCCTGCCAGGCCATAAATAAACGTCACTATCGACAGCACCAACGATCCACTCATAATTTATCCTTTGTTATGCCATATCATTAAATTGGTTAAGTTTTTCTGCAATTCCGTCAATTTTGGTCTGCATCCCCGTTTTGTTTTTGTTGGCTGTTCCGGCGACGATGATCTGTCTTGTTTTGCCGGTGTCCGCTATTTCAATACAGATTTGTTGATGAGACATAAAAAATGTAATGTAGCAGCCGATGATCATCAGGATAAAGCCGCTGTAAACGACCCAGACTCCGGGATCTTTGGCGACCTGGAGTCCGGTATAAAAACGCGGCACTTGCCCAACCACGGCGATGACCAAATTGCCTTTTCGCATTTTATCAAAAGTTGGGAAACGCAGCGGAAGGGTTACCTGGATCGGTTCACCGCCGGGGGGCGTCAGGATGCCGATGTAGGCCTCCCCGATGTCGTGGCCTTTGAATTTTGCGGACTGCAAAAATTCTTTGATTTCAAATGTTCCCAGATTTTCGGCCAGTTGCAGCGGTTGATTCATCACTGCATTGTTTTTATAGACCTTGCCCGTATTGTTGCTGGTAATGTTTAAGACCACCTCGTTTGACGGAAGACTTCCATAACTGCTCTGATAAAAACTGATCCCTTTATAGCGCAGCGGATCATTGACTATAATATCCTTTTTTAATACCGGGCGCCCCTGCTCCAGGATTGTTAAGCTGGATCGGAACTCCTTGGGCGCGCCGGTATCATAAAAACTCACATCAAAATCGTCGCAGCGAATCGCAAAATCAAGCTGCATTATTTGCGGTTTACTGCGCAGGCGGATGCTCCGGGCGCTCTCGCCCTCGCCAATGTTGACAAATCCGTCAAAACCGAAGATTGAACCGATCAATCCGCCAATCAACAGCAGGACCACACTCAAATGGACCGTGTATACGCCAAAGCGTGTCCAACGTCCCTTTTCACCGAAGATAGCAAAACCATTTTCTGTCGCTTCAACCTGGTTGTGGCGAAAACGGCGCGCAATAAAAGTTTGGTAGACATCCTTTAACTGCTGGGAGGTACCTTCACTGGCAAATTCCTGCCGCTGTTTGAGGTTTCTGAATCTTGCCAGGTTGAATGAGGGATTGCGGACAAACAGAATCCGACGGCTGGATGACATTCGGTCAATTGAGCAGACTATGATGTTGGCGGTCAGCAAAATGATCAACAGCTGAAACCACCATGAATGATACATATCAAAAAGATCGAGAAGATTGAACAGTTGATATAGAACTCCTCCGAAAGCCTGAAAATAGGCCTGGGGATCTTCGTTTTGCGGAATCAAGGTACCGATTATTGAAGTTGTGGCGAGGCTTAACAGCAAAACAATCGTTAACTTCACCGAAGTAAAAAAATTCCATATTTTGCTGAAGGGATCCGCAGCGGTCACCGGGTTGCTCATGGGCCATCCTTTCGCGTGAGAAATGAACCAATTTTCATACCAAAAATATCGACAATAGGCAACAGACAATTGACGGGATTAAAGCTTTAAATGTGGGGGGCGGGTGTTCTGAACACCCCAAAAAAAAATAGCCTTCATCTCACCGACATCCGGTGAAGGGGCTGAAGACTATTTCCTGAAGTCTGATAGGTGCTGGTGGGTGGTTATTATTTTTTTACATACAGGCCGCGGGATTTGGCGTAAACTTGACCTTTTTTTGAAAGTTTGTAAAGCGCATTGCTCAATTGCCGGGCATCAAGGCTGGTTTTTTGTTTTAACTGCGCCACCGTCACACCTTTTTTGGTGCGTTTAATAACATCGTAAACCGAATCCAGCACTGTTTTGCCGCCGGCCGCAGCGGCCTTGGCTTTTTGGGCAGGCGCCTTACGCGGCGCGGCAGCTTTTGCGGCCGGCTGAGCCGTGGCAACTTGCTGAGAAAGTTTTTCTACCTGTTTGGAAAGGGTAGCCAGCGATTTGGAAACAGTTTTTAATTGGTTTTGGATCTTCTTCATGGACATATCCTCCTTTTACTATTACTTCGTTATGTTCTTCTAGGGCTAAGCCTTGTTGGAACGTAATACATCATGAACGCAAAGTCAACTCCGTACAGGGCTGGGACAGGGTTATACATAAAACTGCATAAATTATGGTGTATACATGGCGTTGCTCAATGTTTAACTTATACCAGAATTTCGCACGTAATCTAACCTGCAATGAATATGAGTGTCCATCATCAATTCGTCCGAGGCGAAGTTTGCTGCAAATAATTCCGGTTATAGGATGGTTTCAATAATGACGATTCAAACAACGAATAGTCACCTTATTGAAATTCCGCGTGAAAACGGCAGTTGACAAACCACAGGCTATATGAAAAATAGACGACTGTAATTTTTCAGGTCGAAGTAATTAAGGAACGCACAAATGCCGCAAAAATCTTCTCCTTCAACTAAAATTAGATTTCAAATACAGTATGACGCGCAACTGAATGCCTCCCAACTGGAAGCGGTCATGGCCAAAGACGGTCCAATGCTGGTGATTGCAGGGGCCGGCAGCGGTAAAACGCGCACGCTGACTTACCGGGTTGCCCGCCTGGTGGAAGAAGGTGTTGCCCCGTCTTCTATTCTTTTGTTGACCTTCACCCGCAAAGCCGCCCAGCAAATGTTACACCGGGCCACCCGGCTGCTGGATCGGCGGTGTGAAAATGTCGCCGGCGGCACCTTTCATTCCTTTGGCAACCTAATTTTGCGGAAATATGCTTCCGCCCTGGGAATGTCTTCTAATTTCGCAATTTTTGACCGCGTCGATGCCGAGGCGCTGATCAGCCTGTTACGCAAGGAATTAAATACGGCAACCAAACATCGGTCTTTGCCGCGCAAGCATACCCTGGCCAATATCTTTAGTCGGGCCGTCAATAAGATGACACCGATCGCCGATGTTGTTTATGATGACTACCCCCACCTGACGGACGAACTGGAAGCAATAAACAACATCTTTTACGCGTATACGCGCTACAAAAGCGAAAACAATTTCCTGGATTTTGATGATCTTCTGATATATCTCCAGCAACTATTGAAAAATCATCCGGATATCCGCGATCGTATTGCTTCATCTTTCCGGTATGTCATGGTTGATGAATATCAGGATACGAATAAAATTCAGGCTGAAATCCTGTATCTTTTGACCGGCGTCAATAAAAACATTATGGTGGTAGGAGATGATTCCCAGAGCATCTATGCCTTTAGAGGTGCGAATTTCAGAAATATCATGCAGTTCCCCGAGATGTTTCCCGGTACCCGCATCATCGCACTTGAAGAAAACTACCGTAGTGTGCAACCCATCCTGGATCTGACGAATATCATCATCGAACAGGCCAAAGAAAAATACTCCAAAAGCCTTTTTACCCGTCGAAGCGGCGGTTCGTTGCCCGTCCTGGTTGAGGCGCAGGATGAAAACGATCAATCCCTGTTTATCGTTGATAAGATTCAGCAGCTTTGTCGGCAGGGAATTGAACGCAATCAAATTGCAGTGTTATTTCGGGCAGGCTACCATTCATTTGACCTTGAGATTGAGTTGAACCGGGCACAACTGCCTTTCATTAAAGTGGGCGGCTTCAAATTCGTAGAATCCGCGCATATCAAGGACGTCCTGGCGCATCTGCGGGTGATTGCCAGCCCCTATGATCGCATCAGCTGGTACCGCATTTTGCTGATCCTCGAAAAAATCGGCCCGGCAACCGCCCAAAAAATCTATGAGGCAATTCTAAGCGAAGCTTCGGGCCACACCGGACTGATGACGATTAGTTCAAAAACGGCTGCCGGGGCGGGCCTCAAACGGTTGCGGGATCTATTCGCCATCATCGACTCGGATTCGATGACACTTGGAAAAATGGGCGAAGCGATAATCGAGTACTATTTGCCCATTTTAAAGGAGCGCTATGACGACCATCCCAAACGGGCCAAAGATCTGGAACAACTGCTCGCCATCATGGAGCGTTATAGCAATCTGGAACAGTTTTTAACCGATATGGCCCTCGAGCCTCCGAATACCGCCATGGGTGACACGTTTACGGCTGAGGCACCGGCAGAAGATCGACTGGTTCTTTCCACCATCCATTCAGCAAAGGGTCTTGAATGGCATACCGTGTTCATAATTTGGGCCCTGGATGGCCGCTTTCCATCCCCCCATGCCCTGCACAAGGAAGAAGATCTGGAAGAAGAGTTGCGGCTAATGTATGTTGCGGCTACCCGTGCCTGCGAACACCTGTATTTCACTTACCCGAATCAGGTCTATGATCGCAGCCTGGGTATCGTGCTAGACCGCCCTTCCCGTTTCATTGATATGTTGTCGGATAGTATCCTCGAAAAACAGTCGGCCGGATACCGATACAGGTAAAATTATACATTGCCAAAATCCTGGTCTCATGATATGTCCCCGCTTAAATATCCACCGAATCCTTCAGCAGTGAACCTTCTCGCGATGCCGACTCGGTTCTGACAAATTAATAAAGCACCTGCATAGGTTTAATGGCACCAGAATACTATATCCTGATTATCGGTTACATTTTCGGTTTTTATATGGCCTGGAACATCGGCGCCAACGATGTTGCCAACTCCATGGCATCGGCGGTGGGTGCTAAGGCCATCACCATTCGTCAGGCTATTTTTATCGCCGGAATTTTAAATATCGTCGGCGCGGTTTTCATTGGCTCGCATGTTACCAATACTATCCGCAAAGGAATTGTGTCGACCGAAATTATGAGCGACCCGCACGTGGCGTTGATTGGCGCGCTATCCGCGCTGCTGGCGGCAGCCTTGTGGGTTAGTTTCGCGACCTGGAAGTCATTGCCGGTCTCAACGACGCACTCGATTGTGGGGGCCATGATCGGATTCGGAATTATGGCCGGCGGCATGGCCGTGATTAACTGGGGCAAGCTGGCAGCCGTGGTGTTAAGCTGGGTGATTTCACCGGTTTTCAGTCTGGCAATCGCTTATGTCATGTTTAAAGTGATTGTGAAAATAATTTTGGAAAAAAAAGATTCATTTTTGTTGGCGCTGAAGATGTCGCCTGTCTTTATCGGGCTGGCCGTGTTTGTGGTGGTTCTTTCATTTTTGTTCAAAACACCGCTGGGCAAGACACTGTCCCTTGAAAGCTGGGCGGCCGTGCTGGTTGCATTGTTTGCGGGGATTTTGATTGGGTATTTGGGTAAGCGGTTAATACGGCGATTCGCCGGCGATGACAACGACGATGGTACGGAGGAGGTTTTTCGTAAAATCCAGATTGGAACCTCATGCTACGTGGCGTTGGCCCAGGGCGCCAATGATGTTGCCAATGCCATCGGCCCCCTGGCAGTCATTTATTTTTTAGTCAAAACCGGCAACGTCGGGGCCAAAGTGCCGGTGCCGGCATTTCTGCTTTTATTCGGGGGCCTGGGCATTGCTGCCGGTATTGGCATGGCCGGTCACCGGGTGATGGATACCATCGGTACCAAAATTACGACCCTGACCAACACCCGCGGTTTTGCGGTGGATTTCGCGGCGGCTTCTACGGTTTTGATAGCCTCCAAATTAGGACTGCCGGTCTCCACCACCCATGCCGCCGTGGGCGGTGTGTTGGGGGTCGGACTGGCCGGCGGGATCGAAGCCGTCAATTTCGGCATCGTTTTTCAAATAATGATATACTGGGTCCTGACAGTCCCCGCGGCGGCCATAACCAGTATGGTCATTTTCAAAATACTACAACTGATTATTTAGGATCATACCTTAAATATTCATTCTTCAATCTTCAATCATCATTTATAAGGGGGGGGCTATGCGCATACCATTCCTTGCACTGTTTATGACATCACCCTTTCAGGGTTTACAGGAGCATGCCGAGAAAATAAAAGAGTGCACCTGGGCGTTTCAGCAGGCCATTGAATGTCATATAACCGACCAGTGTCAGTCCTTTGAGGAGTTCAGGCTGGAAGTCGACAAGCTTGAAAGTGAGGCCGACGCCATTAAAAGGCGCATTCGCGGCCATCTGCCCAAGGGGACGTTGATGCCGGTCGACAAATTTGAGTTGTTTCGCTATTTGCACGAGCAGGACAAGGTACTCGATGCGGTGGAAGAAGCACTTGATTGGCTTTCCTTCAGAACCGAACCCGGCATTCCCAAGGCACTGGAAAAGGATTTTTATCTGCTGGTGGATGCGGTTCTGGATCCCGTGGAAGAAATGTGTCGCATGGTGTCCGAGGCCAGAACCTATTTTAGAACCTTCTCGGAGAAGCAGCGCAACGTGGTCAAGAAGATCATCCATACCTTACGCCAGCATGAGCATGAAGCGGACAAGGCGGAGGATGATATCAAACAAAAGGTGCTCAACATGACAATTGAGCCGGTCATCATTTTTCACATGATCCGGCTGGCGGAAATCATCGGCTCCATTGCCGACCATGCTGAAAATGCCGGTGATATGATGCGGGCGATGATGGCGAGATAGGACGCTATATTGAAGATGGAAAATTGAAGATTGAAGATTTTAGGAATTCGCTATGCTCAGTCTAACTTTATGATAGCCTTAAAACACTGATTCGTTTGACTTCCGGTGACAACCCACAGCCGGCACCCCATAGATTCGCAACCGTTGAAAGTAGACTGCAGGTTTCTATTTTAAATGGATAGAATACCTTAAATATTCATTCTTCAATCATCAATATTCAATCCTTAATCCCCTGCCCTATTCCCGAAAAAAACCCCACCAGATAAAAATGATGAACCCGACAATCGCCACTACCGCAAGTAAATAACCCAACCAGTCGACCGGTTTCTCCGCGAATCCCAGTTTATCAACCTCACCGACTTTCGCCTTGCAGGCTGTGCATACCTGAGCATGCAGCGGCAGGTAGGTATAGCATTCGGGACATTTTTTGGTCAAATGTTCGCCGGATTTTTTCTTACCAGAGCCTTTTTTTTCAGGGTCCGCCATGGGGTCCTCCTGAATCGTAAAATTGATTAAATATATCAGAACTCTGCCAACAGTTGTCAGCTGTTTAAAAATCCACGCTCAACGACAATTTCACTGCCTTTTTTTAATTGCTCAAGCCAGGCTTCAAATGTCTTAAAACTTTTTTGCTGCAACAGCTGTTCTTTAACGGTATCTTTTTCTTTGGCAAACTCATCCATTGCAGGCGCTTTTCTTTGGTTGAATAGAATCACATAATACCCCTTGCGGCCTTTAAAAACTTCCCGGGGCACTTTATTCTGATCTGAAAGCTCGAAAGCCATCCGGGCCAGATCACGCTCATAACCGATATTCGGTATGGCGTCATTACGCTTAAAATCGCCGGTAACTGCAGGTTTAAGGGCGAATTCCTTGGCGACATCCTGTATGGTAGCACCGTCCTTTAGCGCAGCCAGCACAGCTTCGGCATCCATTTTCGCTTTTTCATCCTTTTTTTCCCGTATCAGATCGGCCTTGACTTTTGGCTCCACTGCACTGAGTTCGGGAATTTGGGCCGGAAGTTTTTCGACCAGCTCCATAATATAAAACCCATCGCCGAAATCCTGAATATCACTGAACTCGCCTTCGTTAAGATCAAAGGCGGCCGCGGCAAACTCCGCTTTTTTTTGCACTTCCTTGGGTGGGCTCTGGCGGGTGAAGAAATCCGTGGTGATCAAGGTCAGATTGTCCTTGGCGGCAATTGACTCCAGCGGGTCACCGGCGAACGTGGCATCATAGATTAAATCGGCCGCATCGTATGCAAGGATTTTGGAACGTTCAGCTGCCAATTTCTTGCGAATCTCATCCCCGGCTTCGGCCAGGGCAGTGGTGGTGGCTTCATTCACCTTTTCGACTTTAATAATGTGCCAGCCGAATTGAGTTTTCACCGGATCGCTGATCTCTCCGGCTTTCATGGCAAACGCCTTGTCTGAAAACGGCTTAACCATCGCCTCGCGTCTGAAAGTGCCCAGATAACCGCCTTTGTCTTTGCTTGGGCCTTCGGAAAACTGCTTGGCCAGCTCTGCAAAATCCTGTCCATCTTTGGCCTTTTGCGATATGGCTTCGATGCGCTCCCGGGCTTTGGCGACATCCTCAGGAGTGGCTTCCGGGTCAACTTTTATCAGGATATGACTGGCTTCAACCGTCTTCGGATTTTGAAATTCGGCTAAATTTTCTTCATAGTATTCACTAATCTCATCATCGCTGATCTTGACCTGGGAAACATATGATTCCGGATCGAATTTTAAATAGCGCACCTTGCGGGCCGGATCGGTTTTATAGGCATCCCGGTGCAGTTCAAAATATTGCTGAACTTCTTCAGCTGTCACGTCAACATCGTTGTATCGATCGGCTCCCAGTAGAAAAAAGTATAAGCTGACCGTGGTATTATTCCATTTATACCATTCGACGGCCTCCTGATCCGACACCTTGACACTGCCGGTTATGAGCTCATTTAATTTCTGGATCAACAGGGCATCGCGCTGGCTGGTTTCAAAAGACTCGGGTGTCAGATTATTCGAGTTCAGGATAACCTGGTAGCGCCGGGGGTCAAATACACCGGCCACCTGAAAGGCGCTGATGCTTCTAATGGATTGGGACAAATCTTCATCGGAAACCCGGATATCCATTTCTGCGGCCGCCTGACGCATGAGCATGTTATCGATAAGTTGATCCAGGGCCTTTTGCTCCAATTGCAGACTTTTGATCAACTCTTCATTCGCGTTATTGCCGAAACTCTGCCGGACCTGATCAATCAGGCGTTTGTAGGTTTTACGATAATCTTCGATGGTAATCGTGCGGCCGTTGACTGTTGCCACCCTGCCCGATCGCTGGGAAGTCCAGCTACCGACACCCCAGAGCACAAATACCACAACGATTGCGCCCAAGATTACTTTAATCAACCAGGACCCGGCGTGTTTTCGCATTAAACTGAGCATGTGATTCCTTTCTATGTTACAACTATTCTATATTACTACTTTATTTCGATATTCTCAACTGTAAACAGATCGGCAACCGGTTTGCCGGTTGCCGGGATCAACTCCAACAGGTGCTTCAGGCAACCACAGATAGTGGATGCCTCCTTATCACCTCGCCCCAAAAACATAAAATCCGAAGCAGCCATAACCAATTTGGCCATTAAAATCCGACCAAAATATTGTCAGGTTGCCCGAAGCGGATTATTTCAGGACGCCTAATAATATTTTTTAATCCCACATTTGTCAACCGCATACCGTGGTGCTTAAACAAAGTAACGTCAAGGAGCCTGCAAAACATTTTGAAACGAAATAGTTATTGACACCCCCATTGGTATTTGGTAAAAAAATTATCTTTGCGACTGGGGCTGTAGCTCAGCTGGGAGAGCGCATGACTGGCAGTCATGAGGTCAGGGGTTCGAGCCCCCTCAGCTCCACCAGTAAATAAAAGGGTTAGTATCCAGAGGTAGTTTCAAAATATTCAGCATTGTTCAATTTCACGCAGGCTTTGCCACATTAAGGGGCAGCGCCCAGCGCAACAATTGAGCAAATGGGTTTATTGGAGTTACCTTATCTGGCTAACCTTTTTTTATTGGATATCCCTTGCTCTTGCAGTAAAGTAAAGAATCATGGCCCGGCTTGCTGCCCGCAGTGCATCCAGCTCGGCGCGAGCGTGGAACCTGCAGTTCGGAGACAGGGAGGACCCCCTTACCGGTGTTGGCATAAGAAAGCATGATCGGATGATCGATACCGCACCATCAGAGCGCAAGCGAGCATCTTTACGGCTCCTGGGAGTACTTCTAATCGGGTGCGCCATTAGCTTCATTTTCCAGATCGCAACCGCTGAAACGGATTCCAGCAGGCGCGAAGATGGTCAGTTAAATTCGGAATTTCCGCCGCAATCCATTAAAATTGCGACTGATCTTTATTTTGCAGACCGCCATAATTCTTTTTTAAAGTCTGAGCAGCGGGCCATGCATCAAACGGATGATCCGGTCGACTGCGGCCAGGCCATCGTTGAAGCCTTGATAAAAGGGCCGCAAAAGGGATTGGTACGCACAATTCCAGTCGGCACCGAACTCAATGCCATCTATATCGACCCCGACAACGTGTGTTACGTTGATCTATCGGCAGCGGTTAGAAATAATCACCCCGGCGGAAGCAATTCAGAGATGCTGACCATTTACTCGGTGGTCAATTCGCTAATATTAAATGTTTCCGGCATAAAGCGGGTAAAGATACTGATTGATGGAAATGAAACACCAACGCTGGCCGGACATATCAATCTGCAATCCGCCTTCAAGGCGTATATGCTGCTAATACGATGAAGAACAAAAGGAAAATAAACAACATCCGCAACATCGGCATCATCGCTCACATCGATGCGGGCAAGACTACGGTCACCGAGCGGATCTTATATTACACCGGCCGATCCCACAAAATCGGCGAGGTTCACGATGGTGAAGCGGTGATGGACTGGATGATCGATGAGCAGGAACGCGGTATCACGATCACTTCGGCCGTGACCACCTGTCACTGGCACGATTTTGAAATCCATATTATTGACACGCCGGGACACGTTGACTTTACCATTGAAGTCGAACGCTCCTTACGGGTACTGGACGGAGCGGTCGGGGTTTTCAGTGCCGTGGAAGGCGTGGAGCCTCAATCCGAAACTGTCTGGCGTCAAGCCGATAAATACGGTGTTCCCAAAATGGCCTTTATCAATAAGCTGGACCGTATCGGGGCTGATTTTTTAGGTACCGTTCAAATGATGAAGGAGCGCCTCAAAGCCAATCCATTGATCCTGCAACTACCCGTCGGCCAGGGTGATGACTTTACCGATGTCATTGATCTGATTGAAATGAAGCAATTCCGCTGGGATGATGATACGTTAGGCGCCGCCTACGAGCTGATCCCAATCAGTGATGAATATCTTCAACAGGCACAAGAATACCGGGAAAAGATGATTGAGACGGCGGCCGAATACGATGACGAGGTGATGGAAGCCTATCTATCGGAGCTGCCGATTGACGTATCTAAGCTGCTCGATGCCATTCGAAAGGCCACTATCAACCTGAAATTGGTCCCGGTGTTGTGTGGTTCCGCGTTGAGGAACAAGGGGATTCAGCCGCTTTTGGATGCCATTGTCAAATTCCTGCCAAGCCCTGCCGACATTCCACCCATCAAGGGATCGCACCCGGATACCGGCCAGGTTATCGAGTGTCCGGCCAAAGATTCCCAACCGCTGGCAGCTCTGATATTCAAGGTGTCCATGATAGAAGGACGCAAGCTGTCATTTGTCAGAATCTATAGCGGCAGGATGAAAGCCGGCGAAGAGGTATACAATCCGGCCTTGAAAAAGAAGGAAAAGTTAGCTCGCATCCTACAGATGCATGCCAACAAACGCGAACGAGTTGATACGGTCGGTGCGGGCAGTATCGTGGGAGTGGTCGGACTAAAAGATTCATCCACCGGTGAGACATTATGTATGGCCGATCATCCTGTTTTGCTCGAAAATATCGAGATTTACGAACCGGTAATTTCGGTGGCGGTGGAACCTAAAACCCATGCCGATCAGGAAAAAATGGATGAGGTGCTGCAAAAATTTATGGCCGAAGACCCTACCCTGATCGTCCGCAAAGACGAAGATACCGGTCAGACCATCCTTTCGGGTATGGGTGAGCTGCACCTGGAAATTATTACCAGCCGCATGCAGCGGGAATTTAACACCCGGGTCAACGTCGGCAAACCCCAGGTCGTATATCGGGAATCCATTGCCGGCAAGGCCGAAGCATCTGCCGTTTTTGACAAGGAAATTGCAGGACAGCGATTGTATGGTGAAGTGAGCCTGTCCGTCCGGCCCTTGCCCCGCGGCACGGGCAATCAGTTTATTTCAAAAATTTCGGAGGATGAACTGCCCCGGGTTTTGATCGATGCCGCCCGCAAGGGGGCGTTGGAAGCACTGGAGAGCGGTTCACTGATGGGCTATCCGGTGGTCGATGTCAAGGTGACCCTGCTGCGCGTTGTGCACAAGGACGCCCTGAGCACCGAACTGGCATACACCGTGAGCGCGTCCATGGCCAGCCGTGAAGCTCTGTCGAAAGCCGAACCATTTTTATTGGAACCGATCATGGATGTGGATGTGTTTGTTCCCGAGGCGTTTATGGGAGAAGTTATCGGCGACTTAAATGGCCGCAGTGGCAAAATTGAGTCGATCGATCACAAAACGGGATCCCAGATCATCAAAGCGACAGTGCCCCTGTCAGCCATGTTCGGCTATTCAACCTCATTGCGATCAGCCACCCAGGGTCGAGGCACCTTTACCATGCAGTTTTCCCATTTTGATCGCAGCTGACTATTTCTCCTTTTTCTTCCCCTTGCCGCTTAAATCGGCCAGCCAACCTTCAATTTGTTTCCGTTTATCAGCATCTTCCACATGCTTTAGGGCCTGCTTCAACTGCACCGTGGCATTTTTAAAATCTCTTTTTCTAAGATAGTAAACACCGAGGTAATAGTGGGCGTCGCCCAATTGTTGCTGCTGTCCCAGACTCTGCCCCAGATAATAATAGGCCGGAATAAATTTTGGATTTTGCTGGGTCAGTTTTTTGAAATTATCGATGGCTTCCGGCAGATTGCCCAGCTCCATCTGGGTACGTCCTATATAAAAAGTGCATTCCGGATCCTGCGGGATCATGCTGCAGGCACTTGTCAGAGTCTTAAGTGCCGGGGAAAACTGGCCGTCGAGATAATAGATCCAGCCCAGATCTCTTAATATGTAAGGATCAAACGCTCTTTTGATCAGCGCAACTCTCATTTCCTTGATCGCTTCCGATCGTTTTCCGACCCTGGCCAGGATCAAGCCGTAGCGGTAATGGTTCAGCGGGTCGGCAGGGTCTCTGGTAACATCGGCTTCAAGCAGGCTCAAGACAGTTTCCTCGTCGCCATAGCGGGTTAGAACCCGGGTGTGCACCCGCTTAAAATTATCCTGATTGACCAGGGGAATGGGCTTGGCAGTAGCGTTGTAGGATTCAAGCCATGATTCGATAAATGCAATACGATCCTCCACGGCCGGGTGGGTTTTAAGGTAGGTGGGAACCTGGTCTGATCCAAACCAGGTTTTGCCGCGGATTTTCTTTAAAATCTTCAGCAATCCATCCGCGCTGTATCCGGCCTCGGTAATAAATTTGACGCCGAACTGATCGGCCTGCATTTCATCGTCCCGGCTGTAGGCCAACTCGGCGGATTGAACGGCCGCCTGTGATCCCATCGTGACCGCCTGGGCTGCTTCCCCGGCTCCGCCGACCCCCAGTAAAACACCGGCGGCAATCCCGGCCAGCGAGGCCCAGCCCATCTTTTTTTGACGCTCGATCTTCTGCGAAATATGCCGGCAGTAAACGTGGGAAATTTCATGCCCCAAAATACCGGCCAGCTCTTCTTCTTCATCCATGGCGTCAATCAATCCGGTGTAAACAAAGATGTGGCCGGCCGGGGTGGCAAATGCATTATAGACATCATCTTTGATCACATGAAATTGGTATCTGAATGGTTGTTCGGGCAAAACCTTCAGAATCCGGTTGCCGACATCATTGACGTAATCGAGGACCTCTGGGTCATCAATAAGGTCATAATACTTGTATATAGCCGTCATCATCTGCCGAGACAGGTCTTCTTCCTCTTTGATCGTGATGCTTAAAACCACCGTTGGAATAAGGCTGCCCATGGCAATCGCGGCGATGATCACAAGCGCAGTGATTTTTTGAAATGATCTTTTATTTTTCATACAATATCCCTGATCCGGCAAAATATACTTAAACTATTACAGAAATTCAGCTTTACAATACGATTGATGTCGGATCGTTGTATTTTGACGCTCTTATATTGCCACATTTTTATCCTCTTTTCAAATATCAAATTTTATGTTAGATCTTTAACCTATGGCAAAGGTAATTTGTATTGCAAATCAAAAGGGCGGAGTGGGGAAGACGACTACCGCCGTCAATCTATCGGCCTCCCTGGCGGTGTCGGAAAAACGCACGCTGCTGGTGGACTGCGACCCCCAGGCCAATGCGACCTCGGGCGTGGGCATCGATCGGTCCACCACTGATAAAACCCTGTACCATGGCATGCTGGGCCAGGCGGGACCCGAAAGCCTGATCGTGGACAGCGCCATCGCCACATTGAAGGTAATCCCGGCTAACGTGGAACTGATCGGCTTTGAGGTCGAAATGATGTCGAGCCCCAACCGTGACAACGCTTTAAAAAACCTCATCGCTGATCTTGACAGCTCATTTGAATACATCATCCTGGATTGTCCGCCTTCACTGAGTCTTTTAACCGTTAATGCGCTGACCGCCGCCGATTCACTGCTGATTCCATTGCAGTGCGAATTTTATGCGCTTGAAGGTTTAGGCCAGCTGATGCAAACCGTAAAACGAATCAGACAGGCCCTGAATCCGGGTCTTAAAATCGCCGGGATCCTGTTGACCATGTTCGACCAGCGAACCAATCTGTCCTACCAAGTGGCCGAAGAAGCCGAGAAATACTTTAACAATCTGGTATTTAAAACAATAATCCCCAGAAACATCCGATTAAGTGAAGCGCCGAGTTTTGGCAAACCCATCCTGCTCTATGATGCAACTTCGACCGGTGCTCGCAGCTATATCGAACTGGCCAAAGAAATTATGGGAAATGGGGTCTCCGGCTCGCTTAAAGATTGAATATTTACCATTGACTATTGAACATTTAAGGTTCGCCTGCGGCGGATCCATTTTATTAATACCTATCACACAAATGACGGAGCGCAGCGACTTCCACAAATCTTCAATATTCAATTCCGGCTTGTCCGGCATAGGAATCCCATGCAAAAAGACAACCTGAAAAAAATTTCCGCTTCCGGTAAAATCAAGCACAAAAAAATGGCCCTGGGCAAAGGCCTGGGTGCCCTGATTCCGGGTATCGAAAAAGAGGAAGAGGCCAAACAGGACTATTTTTATTGTGATATCGATCTGATTCGACCCAACCGGTTCCAACCCCGTGTGGCTTTTTCCGAAGATGATCTGCAGGAGCTCGCCGTTTCGATCAAAACCCAGGGTGTTCTCCAGCCCCTGCTGGTGCGCAAAGATGAAACCGGCTATGAACTAATCGCCGGCGAGCGACGATTAAGGGCCGCCAAACGCGCTGGCCTAAACCAGGTTCCGGTGGTGATTAAACGGGCGACCGATGACAAGATGCTGGAAATGTCTCTGGTCGAAAACATCCAGCGTGAGAATCTAAATCCCATCGAAGAGGCCGAAGCCTATCATCGTCTGATCACCCAGCTCGACCTGACCCAGGATCAGGCATCGACCCGGGTGGGCAAAAGCAGATCGGCCGTTGCCAATTTTTTGCGACTGCGCCAGTTGCCGGACCAGATTAAAGACAGCATCACCGACGGCATCCTGAGCATGGGGCATGCCCGAGCATTGCTGGGTGCCGAGTCCTCGGCCCAGCAACTGGCGGCCTGGCGGACGGTTGTTTCCAAGAAGTTATCAGTTCGCGAGACTGAAAACCTGGTGCGACGTCTGAAATCTGAGAAAAAAAAGCCCAAGGTTTCCAAAGATCACTCCGAACAAATATATTTCACCGGCCTTGCCGAGGAACTATCCCGCCAATTCGGCACCAAAATTCTGATCAAAAAAGCTGGGGCCAAAGGAAAAGTTGAAATCGAATTTTACAGCAACGAAGACCTTGAGCGCTTGATAGATCGCCTGAAGCAATCCAAAAATAGGGATTGAACTTCGGTTATTGACGCCTGCCATGTCCATTCATATAATCATAGACGGTTACAATCTGATCCGCCAATCAAGAAAACTGAGCGCTCTTGACTTACAGGATATCCAACTGGGTCGCGATACACTGGTTGGTATGCTGGCAGCTTACAAAAAGATAAAAGCCCACCGCATCACGGTTGTATTTGATGGGACCGGATCCCCGGTGCTATCCCGGCAGCGGGATCGTCAAAAGGGAATCACCCTTGTATTCTCAAAAAATGGCGAAACGGCGGATACCGTGATTAAACAGATGGCCCGCCGAGAAGGCGAGAAGGCCCTGGTGGTGAGTTCCGATCTGGACATCGTGCATTCGGCGGAATCCCGGGGCGCCGCGACCATCGCCGCAGAGGATTTTGAAAATAAGCTGACCCTGTCGCTTTATGTTGATGGAATGGAAATTGACCGGGATGCCTATACCGGCTGGAAGCCGACGACGAAAAAAAAAGGCCCCCGCAGACGACTTTCCAAAAAAAAGCGCAAGGCCGGGGTTAAAATTCGAAAACTGTAAAAATTAGGACACGGATTTGCGCAGATCCCCACAGATTCTATTCGCGTGAAGATTGTTTTTGAATTATTGATCACCGAGTCATAATATTCGTGCGATTGGTGTTCATTCGGGTCCCGATATAAAACATCACAACTGACCGGGAGTAACCCCGGACGCCTGAGGAGAGTAAACCCCGAACGGTGAACCTTGAACTTTTGAACCTTAATGTAATAAAGGAAACAATCATGTGTGAAGCCAATGCTTTTTTGCTCCAGGGTGATGACCGTAAATTGATCATGGAGGCGGTCGATTCGATCGAACCGCAGGATGGCGGAATCCGTCTGACTAACATTTTTGGAGAGCAAAAATTTTTAAAAGCCCAAATTTACTCTTTGTCGCTGGTGGAAAACAAAGTATTATTGAAAGAATTGCAGTAGAAACCGACCCCAGAGGTCTTGGTCAGCAGCCAACAGAATTATTTAGCGGAGTATTGCCCTAAAGCTCACAGAGCCAACAACTCGGTGAGCGTAACGAAGTATTGGAGTAATGAAAATACTCATCGCCAAAACATCCGGGTTTTGCATGGGTGTGCGCCGGGCCGTGGAAATGGTTCTGGATGCACCGGACCAGCATGCCAACCCGATTTTCACCTATGGACCACTGATTCATAATCCTCAGGTCCTAAACCTTCTACAATCAAAAGATATCACGATCCTGGATGAGATCCCCGCCCAGGGATCCGGTACTGTGCTGATCAGGGCTCACGGGGTTCCGCCGACTACCAAGCAAGGTCTCAAGGAAGCAGATTTTAATGTTATCGACGCGACCTGCCCGCGGGTCATTAAAGTCCAGACCATTATTCGCAAACACGCCAAAAAAGGCTATGCCTCAATTATCATCGGCGACAGGGACCATCCGGAAGTCATCGGCCTGCTCGGATATGCCCGGCAAAAAGGCTACGTGATCGGCACCATGGAGGAACTGGAGGCCCTGCCGGCATTTGAAAATGCGATCATCGTTGCGCAGACAACCCAGAACACCCGTTTTTTCGGAGCTGTAAAAGACTGGGCCGCCGCCAACCACCCCCATTATAAGATTTACAACACCATTTGCGATTCCACCGAAAGGCGCCAGGCTGAAGTCAAACGTCTGGCAGAGGCAGTTGATGCAGTAATCGTGGTGGGCGGCCGCAACAGCGGCAATACCCGGCGTCTGGCAGAAATCGCACGAGAAACCGGCAAACCGACCTATCACATCGAATCCGAAACAGATCTCAAAGCCATCGATCTGAACGTGCTGGCTGCTGCACGACATATCGGCATAACTGCCGGTGCATCGACACCCAACTGGATTATTAAAAAAGTCTATCGGGCCCTGGAGGCCCTGCAGGTCAAAGGCAAAAAAAACTGGCGCCGATTATTATTCGGACTGCAACGGGGGCTGTTGCTGACCAACATCTATGTTTCTCTGGGAGCCGGATGCCTGAGCTATGCCTGCTCCAAGCTGCAGGGGTTCAGTCAATTTTTTCCGTATGTGATTATCGCGATGCTTTATGTTCAATCCATGCATATTCTGGCCCATCTGACCGGGAACAAGGCCGATCAGTACAATGACCCTGAAAGGGCCAGCTTTTATGAGAAATATAAAAAGCTGCTTACCGTCCTGGCCCTTGCAGCCGGGGGTGCCGGGCTGGTAATTGCGTACACCTTGGGAGTATTTCCGTTTTTGCTGCTGCTGGTGATGAGCCTGCTGGGGTTATCATACAATCGGATACTGGTTCCCAAACGCTTTAGCGCGTCCAGGTACAGACGGATCAGAGACATCCCCGGGTCAAAAACGTTCTTGATCGCCATGGCCTGGGGAATCGTAACCGCTTTGCTGACGCCGCTTTCCCTGGCCGACAAACCCCACTGGATCACCGGGCTGATATTCCTGTGGGCTGCCGGTCTTGTCTTCGCAAGAACAGTTTTTTTCGATATTCTCGATATGCAGGGGGATCGCATTGTCGGCAAGGAAACCATCGCTGTCCTGCTGGGCGAAAAAAAATCACTACGCCTGTTAAAAACCATCCTCATCTTTTTGACGGCCGCCCTGTTCGTTTTGAGTGCATTTCAACTTATTTCATATCTGGGTTTTTTTCTGATCGGCTCCCCGATTTTGCTTTTGCTGCTTCTGTCTGCTTATGAACAGGGAATCCTGCTGCCGAGTGTCAAGCTTGAATTGCTGGTCGAGACAAATTTTCTGCTGGCCGGCGTGATTGCTTTTCTTTGGTCGCTAATTGGCTTCTAACATTTTTCCACTTTCACTGCCTGTCTCTGAATCTTGGTTCCGTACCGGCTACAAGCCGTTTAATATTTTCGGCGTGGCGAATGAAAATGAAAATAGCCATGATGACGGCACTGGCAGTTACATAACCAGAGGCGGTCGAAAACCACGCCGCGCACGGTAAGACAGCCGCCGCGGCCAGGGATCCGGCGGATACGCGTTGCGATAAAAACAAGACAACAATGAATGCCAGCAGGGCGCTGAGACAGGCCAGGGGTGAAAGCACGACAAAGCAGCCGGCGCAGGTGGCAACGCCTTTGCCCCCGCCCTTTAATTTCATAAACAGCGGGTAGAGATGGCCGAAAAATGCCGCCAGAGCAACAATTGCAAGCAAAAGATCAGCGGTGCTCTGAATCTCCCCGGCCAGCGTAAAAGCCAGAAAAACGGGTACGGCGCCTTTTAGCACATCCCCGATAAACGTTAAAAGCCCCAGGGTCGACCCGGCCACGCGACTGACATTGGTCGCTCCGATGTTGCCGCTGCCGTGTTGCCTGATGTCCACCGAAGCAAAAATCCGGGTCAGCACCACCCCCCAGGGTACCGACCCCAATAGGTAGGCAAAAGCCGGCAGTCCCACAAACGAGATGATATGAAAGGATGGATTATCAGACACAAGCCCCTCCGGTTTCATGGCAGCTTATGTTCAGCGTTGCAATAATTTTGAGACTAACATAGACATAGCTGGGGTGCTGATCAAGTTTTTCCTTTTCTGGCAGGTGAAATGAAAAAATAGTGCCATCGGTGTCAAATGAGGTAAAACTATTCTAAAAAACCGGCGAAGTTTTGAAGGAAAGAGGCAGATGGAACCTGTTAAAATCCCAATAGAAGACGTGTTGGATCTGCACACGTTTCGGCCGCAGGATATACCCGATCTTTTAGAGGATTACCTGACAGAGTGCCTCAGCGCCGGTATATACTCTGTTAGAATAATTCATGGTAAAGGCAAAGGGGTTCAAAAAAGACGGGTGCAGGGAATTCTAAAAAATAATCCGATGGTGCTGTCATTCCGTGATGCCCCGCCCGAAGCCGGTGGGTGGGGGGCAACATTGGTGGCGCTAAATAAAAACTTCAGATCCGAGATGCCCCGGTAATGCGCGACCCGTTGCTGAATCGCTTCCGGGTGCCATCCCCGGTGGCCGGGTTCATTTTATATTTTAACTCGGGTTATCGGGCACGCGCCCCGTCATCCAATCTACCAGTCTGCCGGCTACTATTCAACGGTGTCGGTTTTGAGAACCTGCGCGATTTTTTCTTCTAAACTTTTCATATTAAATGGTTTTTGAATAAACCCGTTGCAGCCGCGATCCAGGATAGCGCTGGCCTTCTGATCGAGGCTGTAACCGCTTGAAAGAATCACCTTGATTGCCGGATTGATGGCTTTGAGCTGATCATAGGTATCACCGGCTCCCATACCGGGCATGATCATGTCCAGCAAAACGAGGTCAACCGCGTCCGGGGAATTGTTGCAGACGTCCACAGCCTCCTGACCATTGCTGGCGGTCAATACCGAATACCCCAGCTTTTGCAGCATTTGACGGCCGACCCCAATGACGATCTCCTCGTCATCAACAATTAAAACCGTTTCCGCCCCATTCACCATTGCCTGCATACCTCCCTCTTTAACCTGGGAACCTTTTAATTTTCTTGCTGATCTTGCAAACCCAGTCTAACAGATAACAGGTAAAATTGCAAAAAATTT